>Ga0209292_1000046_pt1 | contig 179312 bp, 157 predicted proteins | sample GOMGulsemesocosm_2_FD_184634 | JGI IMG/M metagenome (GOLD analysis project Ga0209292, IMG submission 184634) | Methane-oxidizing microbial communities from mesocosms in the Gulf of Mexico - GOM9C Gulf of Mexico (SPAdes) (version 2) | ecosystem: Environmental > Aquatic > Marine > Cold seeps...
ATTTAATTTGTTTTGAGCCACTATTTTTTGATTCGTGTTTTCTATGTTACTTATCTCAGTTTGCTTAGTTTCAAAATCAGAATTTATTTGTTCTATTGAAACGACTTCAAAAGTTTCTAATTCAGTTTCTCTACTGTTGTCAATAACAGATTGATACCCTACATTTTCTTTAACAGTTGTCGCTTTTAATTTTTCTAAATTGGTAATACGTTTCTCAATATCTTTTTTATTCTCAGGATTAGTTTCTAAATATGAATTCAGCCCCTTTAACTCCGTATCAATAGTTGAAATTAATTGAGTATTCAATGCTATTTGTTCTGTTGCTTTTACAACTTCTGACGCTTTAGAATTAGCAATTGTTTCTTTTTCTGAATTATAGTTTGGTTGAAGCTCTTCAATTTCAATAGAACTTGTAACGGTTGCTAAATCAATAACTGAATTGTCAATTTTAGAATTTAAATTCGCTTTTAATTGTTCTAATTCTTCAATTTGATTTGGAATCAATTCATTAGTAGGCTCGCTTTCCAATTTAGCTTCTAAAGCTGAAATTTGAGTATCAATCTCTTGAATAGTAGCCTTATTTAATTTGTTTTGAGCCACTATTTTTTGATTCGTGTTTTCTATGTTACTTATCTCAGTTTGCTTAGTTTCAAAATCAGAATTTATTTGTTCTATTGAAACGACTTCAAAAGTTTCTAATTCAGTTTCTCTACTGTTGTCAATAACAGATTGATACCCTACATTTTCTTTAACAGTTGTCGCTTTTAATTTTTCTAAATTGGTAATACGTTTTTCAATATCTTTTTTATTCTCAGGATTAGTTTCTAAATATGAATTCAGCCTCTTTAACTCCGTATCAATAGTTGAAATTAACTGAGTATTCAATGCTATTTGTTCTGTTGCTTTTACAACTTCTGACCCTTTAGAATTAGCAATTGTTTCTTTTTCTGAAGTATAATTAGGTTGAAGCTCTTCAACTTCAACAGTACTAGTAACCGTAGCTAAATCAATAATTGAATTGTCAATTTTAGAATTTAAATTTACTTTTAATTGTTCTAATTCTTCAATTTGATTTGGAATCAATTCATTAGTAGGCTCGCTTTTCAATTTAGCTTCTAAAGCTGCAATTTGAGTATCAATCACTTGAATTGTAGCTTTATTTAATTTGTTTTGAGCTACTGTTTTTTGATTCGTGTTTTCTATGTTACTTATCTCAGTTTGCTTAGTTTCAAAATCAGAATTTATTTGTTCTATTGAAACGACTTCAGTAGTTTTTACTTCAGTTTCTGTACTATTATCAATAGTAGATTGATACCCTACATTTTCTTTAACAGTTGTCGCTTTTAATTTTTCTAAATTCGTAATACGTTTCTCAATATCTTTTTTATTCTCAGGATTAGTTTCTAAATATGAATTCAGCCCCTTTAACTCCGTATCAATGGTTGAAATTAATTGAGTATTCAATGCTATTTGTTCTGTTGCTTTTACAACTTCTGCCCCTTTAGAATTAGCAATTATTTCTTTTTCTGAAGTATAATTAGGTTGAAGATCTTCAACTTCAACGGTACCGGTAACGGTTGCTAAGTCAATAACTGAATTGTCAATTTTAGAATTTAAATTCGTTTTTAATTGTTCCAATTCTTCAATTTCATCTGTTAACTTAGTATTTAATGGATTATTTTTTGATTCTTCTTTTAAAACTATTAACTCAGATTCTACCTTGTTTATTGTATTATTTAATAAATTATTTTGAGCTATTTGACGTTCGCTTTCATTAGAAATTTGGTCAATTTTAGCAGCCTCATTTTTATACTCATCTTCTATTTTTTTATGAGCTTCCAAATTCTCTTCTGATTCTACTGCATTTGATTTTTCAATTTTTAAAGCCTTCAATCTTTGAATTTCGTTATTAATTGTTTTAATTTGTTTTTGATTTGAAGAGTTAGATACTTCTATTTTCTGAGCTTCAATCTCTTTATTAATAGCATCCACCCATTCTATTTTTGTTAAGTCAGTCCTATTTTCATCTAACCCAGTCAAACTACTAATTTGACCATTGATGTTGTTATCCTTTAAAACTTTCTCTATTCTAGTATATACTTCATTCCTTTCATTTAAACTATTTTCGATTTTTATTTTATCGTTTGAATTTACTTTAGTCGTATAAATTTTAATTGAATATGCTGGGTCAATTATTTCTTGAGCTAACTGCATTAAATCGAGATTACTATTTTGATCAACTAACCTATTCCTTTTAGATTGATTTACTTTTATCTCATTCTTAATCATTTCAATTTCATTCAAATTATCAGCTATTAAACTTGAATACTTTTCTTTTAGCTTTTTCTTATTCGTTTGTTCGGATTTAATTTTCGCATTTTGATTCTCTTTATTAAGTTTATCTATTTCAACATTCAACCTTGTTAATTCAGAATTAATTTTGTTAACTTCCTTTTTATTAGCAAGTCCAGATGAAATAATTTGATCAACCTTAATATTCTTATCTCCAGTTATAATTTGCTCATCAAAGAACTCTTTTTCACCTTCAATTATATTTCCTAACGCTACTCGATCAACATCATCAACAGATTTTATAGTGAGTAATACTTTTTTTGCTTTAACCAAATCACTTTGAATCTTATTATTTTCAGCATCAATCACTTTAGCCAATTCTAAATAACTCTCCCCTTCGTCTTTTAAAGCTTTCGCTTTTTCATTTTTCAAATAAACAGATTGTAATAGTACTTTTTTCTTTGTGTCATTACTTTCATTTTCGGCTAAAACTAATATATCTTTAATCTCCTCAAGTATTTCATTTGAAGCTTTTAATTTTTCATCCGCTAAATGAAATGCCACAGTCGAATTATTGTCATTGTCATCAAATAATTTCTCAAGGTCAATTATTTTATCTTGTACTACTTTTTCAACATCCTCCTTTACTGAATACGGGTCTAATCCAGCTTCAACAAATACTTCATTAATTTTTCTTAACCTGTCTAATGAATCTAAGTCAAACTTATTAGCATTTGGTTTTAGTTTAGAAATCTCTTTGAAAACTTCTGCCATAATTGCAGTTGTATTTTCAAATCTTTCATCAAATTTTTGTTCAACTTTCAAGTAATTCTCACTGTTGGCATCTGCCAAATGAGAAATTGTCATTTTTAACGGCCTAAACTCTTTTAAGTAAGGAACATTAATAACTGCTTGATGAGAAATTTCTTCACCATCAACAGTCATAATGAATGTGTACTTCCCACTCTTAGGTAAAGTAATTAAATAACTTCCTTTTCTTGAACTCGATTTAAACGATCCAATTTCTTTTCCACTTGAGTAGTTTGAGACAATTATTTCAATGTTTTTATTAGAATTATCAATTGTATTAATAAAGCTTCCCTTTATAATAGCCATTTGAATTGGAATCTTCTCCACTCTAGCTTGATAAACTGTTAACTTTCCTAATTCACTTTCCCTTGCAGATGTAAAATATGCAGTTCTATCTAAACTATCAACTATATAAAATAAATCATCATCAGGAGATGAAATTGCAAAGTCCATATTATCAGGTGCCATATAGGTATTGTCTTCTGGAGAATATCGACTTCTAAACACATCATATCCTCCCATAGAATTATGCCCTTTAGAACTAAAGTATAAAAATTGCCTATCAGCACTCATGTATGGAAAATTTTCATCCTGAAATGTGTTAACACCACCTTTTACCTTCTGAGCTAATGACCATTTATTATTTGGCAACCTTTTCACCATATATATATCTAAACCAGTGACTCCATTATCACCGTAAGATGAAAAATATATAAATGGTGACCCTTTTGGAAAATGAATGATAGGAACATGTCCTACTTTTTTATCATATTTAGATTGAAACTCATCATACCTTAAAATAGATCCCCCAATGTTTTCCAATTTATATAATTCATAAAAGTTCTCTTTCTTAATTTGAGATTTTTTTATCACAATCATATTAGTAATATCCGACAAGAGTTTCTTTCCATGCTTACACGCATTAATATCGGCAAGTACATTAAAGGGCTTTTTATCACTAGAAGAAGCTTGCTTATCAAACTTCTCATAAAACTTCTGTGCTAAATCAAATTGATAATTTAAATGATACGCTTTACCCAAATAATAAAATGCTCTCACATCTATTGACGGCTTTTTAACTGCTCTTTTAAGGTATTTAATTGCTTCTTGTTTCTTTTCACCTTTATAATAAAGCAAACATGTTCCATATTTAAAATTAAGCGTATGATCCTTTATCCTTTGTCTATCAGAAATAACTTTAAGGTACAATTTACCTGCTTCAAGATAATTACCTTTTTTAAATAACATATCAGCATTACGTTCTATTTCTCCCAAAGTTTGGGTATAAGAATTACTAATTCCAATAAACGAAATTAAGATAAGAAATATGAATTTTAAGCTGACCTTCAAATCAAATTATTACGTTTTTAAAAATTATCAATCTCTATTTAAACAGAGTTCATTACACATTCATGTAAACTCTAATACGCTTTAACAACACAAAAGTTCACTTATTATGATATTATTCTCCAAACAAACTTCTAAACTGACTTAAATAAATTGTTTTACTAGAAAAGTCAAATGATAATTTCTTTTGTTTTTTCTTATCTTCTTTCAATCCTAACATATATTCTTGTAGACCTTTGTCATTTGTAAACACTTGTAATTTTGTTTCTTTTTGAATTCTTTCAAAATGGTAGTAGTAATATTTAGCACTAGGTAAATCAATCATGTAAGATAACTTATCACCTCTACCTTTTTGTTTATTATCTTGCACTGAATATTGAATTGCCATTTTTACAGTAAAATCTTTGTAAATAGGTTTATCTCCCATATTTACAATACCCGTGATTGGTTTTGATAAAAATGATTTATTTCTATCATCCCAAGTAAAACGAACATTTGTAAAGTAAAATGGCTTTTGCATTTCCTTTGGCACCTTTTTTACCTCACCTTTTAATGTATAATCAGATTTAATTTTTTCTGCCGTTTCTTTATCTACATCCTCTTTTATTGCTTGCTCTAATGTTATGGTGTTGAAATCAATCCCGGTTAATTCCTCTGTTTCTAAAATTTTGTCAGCATTCATTTCTAATGCTTTATCATCATAATAGAAATCCAAACCACCTGAAATATTTAAAGTAGTACTACCAGTTGCTGCATTGTATTTCACTGTACCTGTTGGTTTGAATTCAACATCTGGAATATTAACATGTAAGTTAATTAAACCATCACCATTCATTGAACAACTTTTAGTATGTAAACTAATATAATTTCCTTTTTCAGCTCTGTTAACTAGCTTATCTTCAGCCGCTATTCTAAATTCAGAAGCATCTCGGTTATAATTTAACACTCCATTAGACGTAAATAATATACGATCCTTCTTATTTTCTAAAGACGACAAAAATGTAGGATAAATACCTAGACTGTCGGCGTCAGAAGTTGTTCGTAAAATCAATCCAACAGCAATGTCATTACCATTTAAATCCTTCATGTTTTCACCAACTGGAATTTGAATATTGATTGGATTAATATCTGCATTAAATTTCATCCAATTTTTTGCAAATTGATCGCACTCATGAGTAATTCTAGTCGCGCCATCAAAATTCAAAAATTCATGAGATGCATTTAAATTAACTTCACCATAAAATTCAAACTCATTACTCAGTTTAAAGTCCTCTTTAGCCAAGATTTTTCCATTCGCCACAGTTTGATACGCTGTATCGGGATGTATACTGTTAAATAAAATTACAAATTCTTTCTCATTTTCATCTATATATTGATACTCTCCTTTTGCTTCATATTTACGCCTTGCAAATATTTCAACATATGCATTATTTATGGTATGATATTTAGTCACAAAATTGGCGATAATAGTTGCTTCTTCAAATGGATCCATTTTAGCCTTTTTTCTAATAATTATTTTTTTATCATTCGGAGATATTCTGGCATCTGCAATATCAATATACTCAATTTTATCACAATCGATTACTTTGTCTTTCAAACTAAAAGTAGCTTTAGGCGCTCTAAAGTTCAACGAATCTTGCTTTTTATTAGTAGAATAGAAATTTGAAACTGCAAGATCTAAATCAGAATCAATATTTAAATCACTATCGTTATTGGATAATTCTAATTCTCCATTATCCATTAACCAGGTAAACATGTCCATAAAGCAGTAGTATTCATTTACAGGAAACTCAACTTTTGAAGTCCCGCCATTTGATTTAAACTCTCCTCTTCTGGCTTCAAAATCGACATGAGCGTTTACATTATTTGTAGTAAAAGTTATTTGATCACTGTTAGATTCTGAATCCGAATCTGCCAAATTAAAATCTGAAGTATCAGCATCAATTATCCAACGCTTATAATTAAAACTTTGAGAAGCAACTTCTGCTTGTCCAAAATACATTAAACCTTTTCCTGTCATTCCTTGTGGCGTTAACCATGCTTCCCCTTGCATATCTGCTTGTTTATCAAAGAAATACAATGGCTCTTTTTTAGTTTTAGCTTTTAATAAATTATTTTTTGGAATATAAGTTACCATAGCTCCACTACCTACAACATCAGGAACTTCTAACCCTGCACTCTTGGACTGTCCTTTATTCGTAAATTCTGAAATCCCCATAGTAGAATCAGCAAAAAACACAAAATCTTTACTTACCGTACGGGATGTTAAGAAGTCAATTGCTCCAGAACCCCTTAATCCATTATTACTTAACCTTATGTCATTATTGTATTTTGCATTTTGACCATAAAATCTATATCCCCCTGCAGGAGCAACCGTTTTAAAGCCAAATGAATAATCCTCTTGTATTTTTAACGACTCAGAAAATACAGGGAAAATTCCTGATGATCTAAATTCACCTGTCAATTGAATTGAACGCTCGTCAAAATTATCTAAACTGTCAATACTAAAAGGATCTAGTTTAAAATAAAATGAAGTACTATCATAAGTTCCTTTATAGATTGCTTTATGGTCATAAAACACATAAGCTTCATTATTAACTGTCAGTTTTGGATAATCTGTAATTCTTTTTTTATTTCCTGATTTATTTTTAGGATGATCAATAAAAATAGTCCCTTTTACACCTTCAATATGAGAAGGCATATCCACTAAATTATCATATCCACCAAATATTGGTCGGACCCTTAATAACGTTTGAGAAACGTCTAGTAAGTTTATTTTAAAATTATTATAATCAAAAATAGCTTCTTTTGGATAGGTTTCTAGTTTACCCGCACTAACTGCACCTGAAAATAAAAAGTTCCTATTATCTTGAATTATTAATTCACCATTTTTTGGTATCACAACAACTCTTTGTAATATAGAAAGCTCAACATATTCAATTTCATTTAATTTTAAATCCAAACTTTTGATATTCATAGTACCAAAGTTCCTTTTACTTTTTTTTCTAACGTTTAATTTTACTGCTCGTTTATTCCAAGCATCCGCAGTTTTATCTTTAGAACCATCAATTAATCTTGCTGGTTTCAATTTTACTTCTTCAAAATCCGAATAAAATACAATATCATCATAATCACTTTTACCTGATTTTGAGTCAATATAAACTTTAGATTTTGGTAAAACAGTAATTGTTTTTTGAGTTTTATTGTAAGTAATAAATCCTTTGTTTGCTAAATTCAATAAAGTCGGCAATGCTGATTCAGTTGTTAAACCTAATAATGTAGAAGCTTTGGCTATAGAAAACGTTGCTTCATCATATTTGTAATAATGTTTATAGAGTGCAACTATTGGATGAACTCTACTCATTCCTTGTAATTTTGTAAATAAACGGTCATTAAAATAATTTTTAGATTCAAAACTTGCCGTTTTTTGTGTTGAACCTGTTGTCCAAGTTAACTCTAAATCAGGCTTTCCTTTAAACCAAATTATTTTCTCAACAAACATGTCCAATTGATGATATGTATCCGAAAATGCAGCTTGTCCCACTCCGTCCTTACTTCTAGTTAACTCCACTTTTTCCATGTCATAATTTAAATTGACACCTGGATGAAATAAAGAATCAGTATAATTCAAATACATAGTTATTTTACATTCAGAAGCGTTTACCCCTTTTGAATTTATTATAAATCTATTTGAACTTGTTTTTAAAAATATCTTACCTTCTTTATAAAATAATAAATTTGCTAATTCATTTTCACTTCCTACACCTTTAAAACTATTTCCATTTATTGAGAAACCACCAACATAATCAATATTAGGCAATATATTTTTTTTGACTACTTTTTTGTCGAATGAAATAAATTGAGGATACGTATAGTCAGACTTTCTAGTTGAAGCCTTAGCATAATCTATAAAAGTACCCTTCAAAGGTTTTTCATAAAAATCCGTATAAACTTCAACACTATCACATTTAATTTTTGTTGATTTCAATGATAATGAATAATCTGTAATTTTCGCAAAGTTTTTCTTTGGATCTAAACCTGTTTTAGCCCAGTCCACAATTCCACCCTCTCCATTCCATTTATAAATTAATGGCTGATATTCTCCTTTGGTTTGGAATACAACAGTTGAATCAGTGTATTTCGCTTTATTTTTACCTTTTGATTTGTTTTTAATATAACAATAAAAGGTAGCATCTTCAAAATATATTTTTGGATTATTTCTTTCAAATTCAAATCTATAAGTACCATTTCTCACTCCCCAAATATGTTTAGTATTTGAAAAAATAGTACCATCAGTAAAAAAGCCTGAACACGTTTCAATAAACGTTTTGAATTTTTTCACTTTTTTAGACTTTAATAACTTATCAATTGTAGCATGCCATGAAATGAAACTTTCTTTTGGCTGTTTGTTTTTCACAAAAGAATAAGTAGATAATAGATAACCTTGTAAATTAGGATAAGCAGATAGTTTTTTTTCAACAATAAGATTTGATGTAGAAACCACTTTAGTCCTATATTCTTGAGGGAAATCATTTAACCAAACCGGGCCAAATTCTTCCATAAAAGGCTTTGTTTTCGCTCTATCAGATGCGTTTAAATATTTTGTAATCTCTTTTAAAAAAGCTTCTGGTTCATTTGAAAAAGGTTGAGCAAACGCACTCAATCCAACTATCATTACAAAAGCAAACACAACTGATTTTAACATATTATTTTAATTTAATTCTACTCAAAGGCAGGTTATTTTTTAATAAATTCTAACATAGCCCATTCATCTTTAGATTCAATTGATTCAAATACAAAGCCAGATTTTTCAGCTTCTTCCACTAAATCATTTTTATCCGTTGTAAAAAAGCCACTATTCAACATTACACCTCCGGAAACTAACGCTTTTGAATAAACTGGATAATGTTGAATTAGAATGTTTTTATTGATATTAGCAATAATGATATCGAACTCTTTTCCCTCCAGTAATTCATCACCACCAAGTGCAACTTCTATTTTTGAACAGTTATTTAATGCTGTATTTTCGTTCGCATTATTGAAAGACCATTCATCAATATCTGGTGCAAAAACATATTCAGCACCTAATTTCTCAGCAACAATGGCAAGTACTCCTGTACCGGTTCCCATATCTAAAATCCTTTTGCCTTTTACATCTAGATTAAATAACTTTTTTGAAGCTAACCAAGTCGTTTGATGATGTCCAGTTCCAAAAGACATTTGGGGTTGAATTTTAACAATAAGCTGTTTGTCATATTCATCAATATGAAAGGGTGCTATTATAGCCAATTTATCCTCAACAAAAACAGGGTCAAAGTTGGTTTCCCATTCTGCGTTCCAATTTCTATCTTCAATTTTATTAACCCTAAATGATTCTATATGACTTTCAAAATTCTTAAGACTTGAAATCATTTCTTCTGAAAACTCTTGTTCTGAAACATAACAGTTTAAACCATCTTCTGTCTCAACAAAGCTTTCAAAACCTGATGCTGCCAAATCTGACAAAACCACTTCTCTCCAAGGTGTAACTGTCTTAAAATCTATTGTTAATTCTATGTAATCCATTTATTCTGAATATGAAGTTGAAATTTGAGAAAACATGTCAGCATCTAAAGATGCTCCACCAATTAAACCACCGTCAATATCTTTTTGCGCTAACAATTCTCTAGCATTGTCTGGTTTCATACTTCCACCATATAGAATTGATATTGAATTTGCAGTTTTTTCTCCAAAATCTTTACTTATTCTATTTCTAATCAAATTATGAATTTCTTGAGCTTGTTCAGCTGTTGCTGTTTTACCAGTTCCAATTGCCCACACTGGCTCGTATGCAATAACTACCTTTGCCAAATCTTGAGGCGATAAAGAAAATAATGATTCTTCAATCTGTCTCATTACAAATTCTTTATACACGTTAGATTCTCTTACTTGTAGCTTTTCGCCGCAACAAAATACAGGTGTAATGTTCACTTCCAAAAGTGCTTTTACTTTTCTACCCAAAAGATCATAATCTTCTGCAAAGTATTCTCTTCTTTCAGAATGACCAACTAAACAATAAGAAACACCTAATGATTTTAATTGAGTTGGAGAAGTTTCCCCTGTATACGCACCAGAGTTTTTTATGTAACAGTTTTGAGCACCTAAGCTTACATTATTACCTTTCAATAATTCATGAAACACGCTAATGAATGGCATTGATGGAAATACAACAATTTCGGCATCTGCATTAAAATCATCTTCTGAATTTGCTATATTTTGAATTAATGCCTTAGATTCATTATAATCTAAATTCATTTTCCAATTTCCAGCTATTATTTTTCTATTTTGCATTTTATTTTAAATATTGAGTTTGTATGTATTCAAATGAAGGAATACTTTTACTTGGCCATTTATCAACTATTGTTGCGTTTTGTAGTAAAACTAGCCCAGGATTTGATCTTATAATAATTTTAATTTCTGTTCCATCCATTGACAAGAAAGGCGCTTCAAATTCAAACTCAGTTTTAAATTTATCAATTTGATTTTGCATGGCAGGACTCAAGATATAAAATGGAATATCGTTTTTAATTGCATCCGCATAGACCGATTTCAAATTTTCGATAGATGCCTTATTTATAGTCTCAATATCTCGAATGGTTACTAACATCACATTATCTAAACTTAATATATATGCAGTTACATCCATTAGATAAGGAGTTGTTGGATCCATTAACCCACTAAATGATTTTTCTTTAGAATAATAAACTGTATCAAAATCAACTACCGTAGTATCGAAATAGTAAGTAGAAAATTCATAATCAGAAATGGTATCAACAGTTCCTAAACTAGATTTTCTTACAATTTTCGTTTCATAGTACGATTCAAAATCCCACATAGCAATTGAATCTAACACTTTATTTTTAAGTTCAGTTGTAGTAAACTGTGTGTATTCACCTGTCAATAGAAAATCAGAAATTGGAGCATCTACTCCATCCTTTATGATAGTTTCAATTCTATCTACATATTCCCATTTGGTTTTATCTCCATAAATTTCATCTTCATTTTGATCAAATTTTCGTTCTTCACCAGTTTCAATATTTTTATAAATAAAAACAAATTTAGAAACTTGCGCCTCTCCTTTATTCATTTCCGTTCTTATATTATTTCCAATTGCATACGCACGGTAATCTTTAATTGGTAAATACATGATAGTAAATAAGCTAAACAATACTGAAACCGCAGTAACATAAGCAGCCATTTTCCATGCTTTACCCATCTTTCCAACATTCATATTCCCAAATATAAACGACCCTAGAACTGCTAATAAGTAAAAGAAAATTGGAAAATACCAACCAAATACCCAAGAAAAGAAAATAACGACAAGTAAAGCTGCAGGCACCATCACCCAATTTTGCAGTGCTGTGTTCATTGTTATTTTCCATTGATTCATGAAAATCACCAAAACAAAATACATTAACACTATATCTTTCCAAAACGTTTCATAAGGTGTTAACGACCTTCCAACAGACCCTCTCAAGGCATCTCCAAAACAACCACAATCAGTCACACAATCTCTTTCTGCTAACTGTCCCATTTCACTTAACAAAGCATTTGTATCTACACAACTATAAGTATAATAGGTTAACACTGTAAAACTAACCATCATTAGTAATAATAGCCATGACGCTAATTTTATTCTTCCGCCAACAATAACAGCAACTCCTAAAACTATTTCAGTAACACAAACTACAATTGACATTTCTAATTCAAAGCCATGAAAAATTTCAAAGAACGGAAAATCATACGTCAATCCCATTGGTGAAAAATATTCTTCTAACTTAAAAGCAAATCCCCAAGGATCATTTGCCTTTACTAAACCGGAAACAATAAATAAGCCTCCAACAAAAGCTCTTGCTACAAAAGAAAACAAATGCATTCCTTTAAGCATAAATAAACTTAAAAGTCCTAAACCAAAAGTTACAAAACCAACTAATTTAAAGGTTGTTGCACTTTCTCCAGAACTAACATGAAATCCTTTAGCAATAAAAAAAACGCCGATTATATTCAATATAATTGACACTACATTAAGTAGTAATGACCTTCCTCCTAAATTTACTCGATTCTCTCTTAATCTCATATATAATTGATTTTAATTCACTTTGTAAGTTAAATAGTTTATTTTAATTGATAGTAAATCTTAACAGATTCCTAACAATTTATTCTTCTCCAATAAGAATTAATGCAAATACTGCATAGTTTAACATATCTAGGTAATTAGCATCAATTCCTTCAGAAATTAGTGTTTTCCCCTTATTATCTTCAATTTGTTTTGTTCTTAAAATCTTCATCATTATCATATCTGTCAAAGAAGATACTCTCATATCTCTCCACGCTTCACCATAATCATGATTTTTCTTTTGCATTAATTCAAAAGCAATCTCAACTTTTTCATCATAGTTTAAAATAGCTTGTTCTACAGTCATCTCTATGCCACTATCGTACCCTAATTCTAACTGAACTAGCCCCATTGTGCAATAGTTAATAATTGCAACAAATTCATCTTCAATAGCTTCTCCAACCTTATTTTCGCCAGTTTCTTGAATCGTTCTAATCCTATTTGCCTTAATAAAAATCTGATCGGTTAACGAACTCGTTCTTAAAATACGCCATGCAGTACCGTAATCATGCGCTTTTTTCACAAAAATTGTACGACAGTTTTCAATAACTTGTCTATATTGGTCGTTTGTTTGATGCATTTGATGTTAATCTAAAATATTTAATCGTGAAAGATACTGTTTTTAGCTCAGAAATTACCCTAAATTGTCAAGGGATTTTACATGAATTCCCTAACCCTTTGATTATGGGTATTATTAACACAACTCCTGATAGTTTTTTTGCAGATAGTCGAAAAAATTCAAAACCTGAAATTATCACACAAGTCTCGAGCTTCATTCAAGCAGGAGCTTCAATTATTGACATAGGAGGATACTCTTCACGACCAGGTGCAAAAGACATATCTGAAACTGAAGAAATTCAACGTGTTTTACCAGCAATTGAAGCCATTAGAACTAATTTCCCTAACACTCTAATATCAATAGACACTTTTAGAGCGTCAGTTGCTAAACAAGCAATACATAAAGGGGCTAATATAATCAATGATATTTCCGGAGGCCAAGCAGACCCTAATATTTTTAATATTTCAGCAAATTATAGTGCCCCCTACATTATGATGCATATGAAAGGTACACCTCTGAACATGCAAAAAAACACGGATTACAAACACCTAATTAAAGACTTAATCTTATTCTTTTCTAACCAAATAAAATTAGCTAAAAAAAGTGGAGTTAAAGACATCATAATTGACCCAGGCCTTGGTTTTAGTAAAACATTGAATCAAAATTATGAAATCATTGCTAAATTAGACTTATTTAAAACTTTAGAACAACCCATTCTAATTGGTGCATCCCGAAAATCAATGCTTTATAACTTATTAAACATCAAGGCATCTGAAAGCCTAAATGCCACTTCTATTATAAACACTATTTCATTACTAAATGGCGCTAACATACTTAGGGTGCATGACGTAAAAGAAGCTATGGAAGCTCAACTTATCACATCCAAAATAAAAACATCAAAATGAGATAACTCACAAGCATTCTAATCGTGTTCTGAATATACAAACACTTTAATTCGTAATTTTACTGGATTCTTTCTAGCATTTGAATACACCTTCACTACCCTATCTTGATACCCATACTTACCTTTGGTGTCGAATGTAATTGTTATTTCACTTACTTGGCCAGGTAAAATAGGTGCTTTAGAATAAATAGCTTTAGTACAAGAGCAAGCCACTTGATAATCAGAAATGACTAGCGGTTCATTACCCGTATTGGTAAACTTAAACACATGAAACAATTGTTCACCTTCTTTTGCATCAGCAAACATAAATAGAGGTTTATCTACAAAAGAAAATACCGCTCCATCCTTGGAAGGAGAAGCGGTACCAATTGCTATTATGATCGCAAAAACAAATAGCTTCATTAATCTTAGTTATTTGTTGGAGCTCCAGTATTAACAGGTGCAGAACCTGTTGGTTTTGCGTTAATCTTCCCTTTAATTCTAACTACTTTTCTTGGCTCGTTTGTAGCATTTGAAGTAATAGTTACAGACTTATTAATTGGCCCAACTCTCTTAGTGTCATATCTAACAGTAATAGTCGCTGATGCACCAGGAGCGATTGGTTCTTTTGGACAAGTTGGAACAGTACAACCACATGACCCTTTACATAAAGAAATTACTAATGGCTCATTCCCTGTATTTGTAACTGTAAAGATACATTCTCCGTTTGCACCTTGCTCAATTGTTCCATAATCATGAACTATTTTATCAATAGTAATTTGAGGACCAGCTGTAATATCAGCTGCTACCTCTCCTTGAGCTGTAGAGCTAAAGTTAAATCCTAATACTGCAATAAATGCAAATGTTAATGATAGTAATGCTTTTTTCATAATTCAAATTTTAATTTAGTTTTTAGTATGACACAAATATACACACAAAGTTACTTTGTTAAAAAACTTTAACAAATCGTTAACAAATACACTTTCACTCTACTATAAAACCATCAGAACTTCAATAAACTTATTAAATGCAAAAGAAAACAAAGCCTACGATTAGCTTTATCACAGTGACTACAAAAAAATATAATTTAGTAATGTTATTTTACAGTTTTATCTTACCTTTATACTAGATTGACGATTTTACAACCATTATATCAATTTTATAAATAGTTATTATCTAATTTCGTAATAGATTTAAAATTATCACAACAACAGAATACGCAAAGTAATGGAGCAAGATTTAAACAAATCTCTAAAGAAACATTTTGGATTTGATCAATTCAAAGGAGAACAAGACAAGATCATAAAAAACGTTTTGGATGGAAATAATACGTTTGTTATTATGCCAACTGGAGGAGGTAAATCCATGTGCTATCAATTACCAGCTTTAATGCTAAATGGGACTGCTATAATAATTTCACCACTAATTGCTTTGATGAAAAATCAAGTAGATGCTATTCGTCAAGTTAGTGAACATGATGACATTGCACACTTTTTAAATTCGTCTTTAAATAAAACTGACATTAAAAATGTAAAGGCAGCAGTTTCTGCAGGAAGAACTAAATTATTATACGTTGCGCCTGAATCTTTAACAAAACCTGAAAACATTGAATTTTTAAAAACAATTAAAATTTCATTCTTTGCTATTGATGAAGCACACTGTATTTCTGAATGGGGGCATGATTTTAGACCTGAATATAGACGTTTAAGAGAGATTTTTGAAGCTATTACTGTAGCTCCAATTATTGCATTAACAGCTACTGCTACAGATAAAGTTCAATATGATATTCAAAAGAATTTGAATATGCTGGATGCTAAGATTTTTAAAGATTCATTTAATAGGGATAATCTTTATTATGAAGTTTTACCAAAACTAGAAGTTGAAAAACAAATTATAAAATTTATAAAAGGCAAAGCAGGTAAATCGGGTATTATCTATTGTTTAAGTAGAAAGAAAGTTGAAGAAATTGCTGAAGTACTACAAGTCAACGGCATAAATGCACTACCCTATCACGCAGGACTGGACGCTAATAAAAGAGCCAAACATCAAGACATGTTCTTAATGGAGGATGTTGATGTTATAGTAGCCACTATTGCTTTTGGAATGGGAATAGACAAACCAGATGTTCGCTTTGTAATACATCACGATATTCCAAAAAGTTTAGAATCATACTATCAAGAGACTGGTAGAGCTGGTAGAGATGGTGGAGATGGACACTGTTTAACATTTTACAGTTATAAAGACATTGAAAAGTTAGAGAAATTTCTACATGGTAAACCAATTGCTGAACAAGAAATAGGAAAACAATTATTACACGAAACGGTTTCATTCGCTGAAACATCTGTTTGTAGAAGAAAATATATATTACATTATTTTGGTGAAGAATTTGACGAAAAAAGATGTGATAACCATTGCGACAACTGTAAAAACCCAAGAGAAAAATTTGAAGGGCAAGACAAAGTTCAATTGTTCCTAAAATCTGTTGAAAAATTAAAGCAAGTACAAAAAGCAAGATACGTTTGTAATTTCTTATCTGGAATAAAAGCATCAGATATAGTTGCTTATAAACACGACAAATTAGAGTTGTTTGGACAGGGTAAAGAAGAAGATATTACCTTTTGGAATGCAGTATCAAGACAAATCTTAGTGTCAGGATTAATGACAAAGGAAATTGAAAGTTACGGTAATCTTAAATTAACAGACAAAGGAAGAGAGTTTATTAAAAAACCATACTCTTTTACTTTACTGAAAGAGCATGACTATTCTGCTGGGGGGGTTGATGATATCATTATGAATCAAAAAACTGGTGGAAACGCAGCTGCTGATGACGTAATTTATAAAATGCTTCTAGATTTACGTAAAAAAATATCTAAACAAAAAAACGTACCTCCATTTGTTATCTTTCAAGAGCCATCACTATTGGATATGTCAATGCAGTACCCTATCACCCTTGAAGAATTAACAAATATTCAAGGGGTTGGACATGGTAAAGCATCTCGTTATGGAAGACCATTTATTGAATTAATTTCTCAATATGTTAAGGACAACAACATTCAACGTGCACAGGATTTTGTGGTTAAATCACTTGTTAACAAGTCGGGATTAAAGGTTCACATCATTAAAAATGTGGATATTAAAATGCCATTAGATGCGATTGCTGATTCCCAACAAAAAGAAATTGATGAAATAATTGATGAAATTGAAGCGATTGTATCATCAGGGACTAAAATAGACATCAATTACTATATTGATGATGTATTGGATGAAGACGAACAAGAAGAAATATATGAATACTTTAGAGAAGCTGAAACAGATGATCTAGCAGAAGCTCACAACGAGTTTGATGGTGACTATGATGAAGAACAACTAAAGCTAATGAGGATTAAGTTCATGAGTGAAATGGCTAACTAAACCTAACATCACTACATACATATTAAAAAAGCCTCAATCTATTTATAAATAGATTGAGGCTTTTCTTTAGAAATCAGAACATAATCACTGGTTCCAATTTTTTAAACGTATTTTAAAATTCGTAAACACCAATATCAGGATTACTTCTAGGCATTCCATCAATAGATTGTATTGTGAAGTTCGTTGAACTACCTGCATCAATTAAAGGAGACCCTGTTTGCACTTTAAAGTTCTTTAGTCCTGTATCTACAAATAATGGATTTTGATTCCAAATACTATTTACAATATATGTATAGCTTAACTCATTCTCTGTTTTATATAAACAATTTTCAAAGGTAACATCAAATAGATTTGAACTATTCGCTAAACTATCAACCACCAATTCATTTAACGCATTACCATACATAACAGAGTTATACATTTTAAGTTTTAAATCTCTTTCATGAATTGAATTAGAATTGTCCTTAAACCAAGTTTTAACTCCAAAACTTGGCCCAGATCTAGTTCCGTTCCAATAATTCACAAAATTACAATTGGTAAACGTAATATCCCCACCAACAAAACTGAACGCTGAAATGATTCCAGCATCACCAAATAAACAATTTTTGACAGTTACTATTGGCCCAGCTACCATGTATAAATTATAGAAATCATTATTTTTAATTATAGAATTATTTAGGATTAAGGTAGAACTACCAGACGTTGTATCAATCTGTAAACCAATTCCACCATTCTTTATAATAGCATAATCAATTATGCAATTTTTTGCTTGCCTTAAAATAATTCCTCTCCACTGTCCAGAAATATCATCATAAAAAGATTCCAATCTATCACCTTCAAAAACCACCTCATTACCCAAAGCACCATTCACTATTAATGTACTTTTATATACAAACATTAGAGCTCCTTTATGACCATGTATATGTGATCCTTCTTGAATTGTTAAGGTTTGATTAATCACTTCTGGGGAAGTTTCCGTTTCTGGAAGCCCCACCGCTGCAAAACCATATATTACATGAGGCTTATCATTCAACCATAGTTCACCGTCACCTACCAACTCATTAACATGAAAATAGGCATCTTGCCCCCACACATCTAAATTAACGTATTGATTTTTCCCATTCGTCTTAAAACGAATAGAATCAGAAATAACAAGTGGATTAGACACATTATTAACCGCTAATGTCACCTCTACAAACGCAAATAAAGAATCACCTCCTGCTAATTCTACATCCTTAAACACAGTTCCTGAAGTTCCATCAATATTGATTCTAAATGGAGAATTAGCCCCCCCCATTAACTCCATCTCTTCAATATTAATAATCACGTTATCTGTATTATACAATTTAAAACGTTTGGTTGTAGAACCAATTGTAGTGAAAACCGTATCAAACAAGAGACTATCAGTTGAAAATGATAAATTTTTATTTGAGTACGTAAATGGTTTTTTACATGAAAACGAAAGTACTGAAAGTACCGTAAAAATTAGTAAGTAGATTAAATTCTTCATATCTTTGTATCTGCAAATATATATACGATAAATAAGAAAGTTTATTTTATATTTAAAAAATATTGTTGTTTTAAATAAAATAACTAAATTTGCAATCCGAAAACGAAATTATTACGAAATTAAAATATATTAAAAAATGAAGAACGGAATTCACCCAGAAGATTACAGATTAGTTGTATTCAAAGACATGACAAATGAGTATGCATTTTTATGTAATTCATGTGCATCATCAAAAGAAACTATTTCTTGGGAAGATGGTAATGAATACCCTTTAGTAAAATTAGATATTTCTCACAAATCTCACCCATTCTTTACTGGTAAAGTACAATTCGTTGATACTGCAGGTAGAATTGACAAATTTAAGTCTAGATATGGTAAGACAATGAAGAAAAAATAATTTTCTTTAATTACAATATTTGAAGCCTTACTATTTTTAGTAAGGCTTTTTTAGTTTTAAATTTTATTTAGACTAAAATTATTAAAAAACGGAACACAACTGCCTACAAAATATTTATATTTGAATCATGATAATACAATTAACAGACAACAATCTTCACTTGAATTTTAGACCACTTACATTGACAAGACCAATTTGTGAATTACGATTTGGAATTTCAACACTAAAAGAAACATGGGTAAACTTTTTTACAAACGAATCAAAATCTGTTACAACTCATTATGAAACCGAAGAGTATCTAAGTCATAAGTACACCGCAACTCAAAATTTTGATTTTAAAATAGCTGGACATGTTAAACCAAATCAAAACATAATAAATCATATTTTATTATTAAAAAATAATGAATCTTTATATTGTAATGGTAAATGGATAGCCACTAAAGGACATAGAGAAGACTCTAAACTAGACATAGAAGATGACACCTTACTTTATCTAACTCAAATATGGGAATTATTTCAATTGAATGACAAGGCATTACAACTTGACTTCGATCTTTTAACAAAAGGTAAACATTCTCAAAAAATTAGTGATACTAATAGCGTTTTAAACCCTGACAATATATTTATAGAAGCAGGTGCTAAAGTAGAATTCTCTACACTTAATGCATCAACTGGTCCAATATACATTGGAAAAGACGCTGAAATTATGGAAGGTGCAATCATTAGAGGAGGCTTTGCCCTACTCGACCATGCTACAGTTAAAATGGGAGCTAAAATTTACGGTGCAACCACTATAGGACCACATTGCAAAGTTGGGGGTGAAATTTCTAATTGTATACTGCAATCGTATTCCAATAAAGGCCATGATGGATTTATTGGGAATTCTATAATTGGAGAATGGTGTAATCTAGGAGCTGACACTAATTCATCTAACCTAAAAAACAATTACGGTAAACTTAAAATCTATTCATACAGAACTAATGAGTTAGAACAAACTAATAATTTATTTTGTGGAGTCCTAATGGGAGACCATTCTAAAACGGGAATAAACACCATGCTTAACACTGCCACCACTATCGGTGTTAATGCCAATGTGTTTGGTGCACAATTTCCTCCAAAATTTATTCCATCTTATACCTGGGGAGGTTTTGAAGATAGTCCAAAATTTAAGTTAGAAAAATCTTTTGAAGTTTCTCAAAACATGATGAAAAGACGTCATTTAGACTTAACTGAAATTGATAAAACAATATTAAAATACATTGCTGACAATAATTTATAATGGCATAGCAATTGCAACCTTATATAGACAACTAAAATTGATGCATTTTTCTAATATAAAAGAGAAAAATCAAATCGATTTATGACAAAAATGACAAACTGACTTACTAAAACTGTACTTATGTCTGAATTTATGAACAACGATATTTTTGACCTTTCAAATATAATAGACCAAGAACCTGAATTTATTCCTTTAATCTCTGAAGAAGAGGAGGAAAAAATGAATAAAGAAGAGATTCCTGAAGAATTACCCATATTAACCCTAAGAAACAATGCCTTATTTCCAGGTGTTGTCATTCCAATTACTGTAGGTAGAGATAAATCTATCAAACTAATTGAAGATGCCTATGCCAAGGATAAAACAATTGGTGTCGTTTCTCAAATAAAAGCCGAAATTGAAGAACCTTCAATTGAAGACCTTCATAAAGTAGGAACTGTTGCCCATATTATTAAAAAACTAAAAATGCCTGATGGTTCTACAACCATTATTATACAAGGTAAAAGACGTTTTGAAATTGAATCATTTATTCAAGAGAAGCCTTATTTTAGAGCTCTAGTTAAAGGCTTAACTGAAACTAAACTGGACATGACTGTGGTTAAAAACATGGCCTTGTTGGATTCAATGAAAGAAATGGCACTGAAGATTATTAAAGAGTCTCCAACGATTCCTTCAGAAGCTAGTTTTGCTATTAAAAACATAGAAAGTCCTACTTTTTTAGTCAACTTTATTGCTTCTAATTTAAGTGGTGATGTGGAAAAGAAACAAACTCTTTTACAAACCAACGATATCCAACAAAGGATAGAACAAATTTTAGCTCACTTATCTTACGAAATTAAGATGCTGAGTATGAAAAATGAAATTCAGTCTAAAGTAAAAGTAGACTTAGATCAGCAACAAAGAGAATATTTTTTAAATCAACAAATTAAAACCATTCAAGAAGAGCTAGGTGATAATCCTGGAGCAAATGAAGTACTTGAGTTTGAAAAAAGAGCGGCAAAGAAAAAATGGTCTAAAAAAATTGCTGTAGCTTATACAAAAGAACTTAAAAAGTTTAAACGTATGAATCCTCAAAGCGCTGAGTATTCTGTTCAATTAAATTACATTGATTTAATATTAGATTTACCTTGGAAAAAATTAACAAAAGATAAATTTGACTTAAAGAAAGCACAAGAAATTTTAGACCGTGATCACTTTGGTTTAGATAAAGTGAAAGAAAGAATTATCGAGTATTTGGCTGTATTGAAATTAAAAGGAAATATGAAGTCTCCTATCTTATGCTTATATGGACCTCCAGGTGTTGGAAAAACATCCTTGGGAAAGTCTATAGCTGAAGCTTTAGGAAGAAAGTACGTTAGAATGTCATTAGGTGGTGTGAGAGATGAAGCTGAAATTAGAGGACACAGAAGGACTTATATTGGTGCTATGCCCGGTAGAGTACTCCAAAACTTAAAAAAATCAGGTTCTTCAAACCCAGTATTTGTTTTAGATGAAATTGATAAAATTGCCAGAGACAATCAAGGTGACCCTTCATCTGCCTTATTAGAAGTATTAGACCCAGAGCAAAACAAAGCCTTTAATGATAACTTTGTTGAGTTAGATTATGATTTATCTAAAGTCTTGTTTGTGGCTACAGCAAATGATTTAGGTTCAATCCAAGGTCCGTTAAGAGATAGAATGGAAATTATTGAAGTAAATGGGTATACCGTTGAAGAGAAAATTGAAATTGCCAAAAGACACTTAATCCCAAAGCAATTAAGGGAAAACGGAATCACAACAAAAGACATTTCTTTTAATGATGATGTATTAGAGAAAGTAGTAGAAGATTATACGGCTGAATCTGGTGTTAGAGGTTTAGAACGCAAAATTTCAAAATTAATTCGTAGCAGAGCTAAGGATATTGCAATGGAGTTGAAGCATTCTAAAAAAATTGAAATTAAGCACTTAAAATCAATTTTAGGCCCTTCACATTCTAAAGATAAATACATTGGTAATGAATTTGCTGGTGTAGTTACAGGATTAGCTTGGACGCAAGTTGGTGGAGATATTTTATTTATTGAAACAAGTTTAACGCAAGGAAAAGGTAAATTAACCTTAACGGGTAACTTAGGTGATGTCATGAAAGAGTCAGCTATTTTAGCGCACCAGTACTTAAAGTCTAATCCACATTTAATTGGCTTGAAATATGATGTGTTTGACAAATGGGATGTTCACATACATGTACCTGAAGGGGCAACACCTAAAGATGGACCATCAGCAGGTATTACAATGATTACTGCAATAGCCTCTGCATTTACACAACGTAAGGTAAAAAAGAATTTAGCTATGACCGGAGAAATCACATTACGCGGTGCTGTTTTACCAGTTGGAGGAATAAAAGAAAAAATGTTAGCTGCTAAAAGAGCGAATATTAAGGAAATTATCTTGTCTGAAAAAAATAAAAAAGATATTGAAGATATTAAACCAAAATACTTGAAAGGCCTAAAGTTCAACTTTGTATCTACAATGGATGAAGTTTTAAAACTGGCTTTGACAAAAGAATCGGTAAAATATCCAAAAAAAATTGCATAAATAGATTTGTTTAGAAAATAAAAGCATTATATTTGCACTCGCAAAACAATTCTTTTGTTTTCAAAACACTTTGGCGAGGTAGCTCAGTTGGTTAGAGCGCCGGATTCATAACCCGGAGGTCTCGGGTTCAAATCCCGATTTCGCTACTAAAAACTCAAGTTTTATAACTTGAGTTTTTTTTTGTAATATACTTTTTTTATATCCTAAAAATAGTTCAATTCTTACTATAAAACCATTTCAGTTTCACCTCCCCTAGTTATAAAAACAGATTCCGTTACTAAAAACGAGAACATAACAACTCATTTTTATACTCAAACATTTTACCAATTGTTTATATTCAAATTTTATTTATATTTGAGTTTCAACTATGAAAACTACTTTACTCAATCTCATTATTTTTACATTAGCTAGCCATAGTTTACTAGGGCAAGAAAACCGTACATGGAATGATATTTATGAGATATATGAACATTTAGATTATCACCGTAATAATAAAAATGAGGATTCTTCCATATATTATGTAGATGAACTCGTTAATTTCCTAACTCGCAATTTAAACGGCAACGACCCTTTAAAAGCGGAGGCTAATTCATCTAAAATAACCGTTTTATTAGAATTCAATAGAAATGAAGAAGCATTAGAACTGACATTGTCTTCTTTAGAATATTGTATTGGCGCCAACGATTCAGAAAGCTGTATTCCTTGTGCGAGTACCTATAGTCAACTCTCTGACTTCATGATTTTATTAGAAAACTATGAACAAAGCATGACATATTTAAATATGACGTGTGAAGAACAAATAAATGGAATGTTTCATTATAAAAAGGCGACAATCTACAGATTACAAGAGCGACCAGAAGATGCTTTGAGAATGACTGAGAAATGGATTTCTATAGTTAAAGCCTCCAAAATTGAAATCAATTTAGTTGCAGCATATAATCAGCATGGAATTATTGCCAGAGAATTAAAAAAGTTTGACATAGCCATTACCTCTTTCAAGACCGCAATTCAAATAGCGAAAGATAATAATCTATACCCGGAGGACTATGCTTACATTGTAGGCAATTTAGGTTCTTGCTATTTTGCATTAAAAGAATTTGATAAAGCCTATACGTATTTATTAATTGACTCTAAAGGAAGTGTCAACCAAAGATCTAAAGGTTCTTTTATTAATGCAGAGTTAAATTTAGCTGAAATTGATTTTAAAAGGAAAAATTACGCCGTTCAAATTAAACGATTGACTCGTTTATTGGAAAATTATGGGAAAAACTTATTGCCTGTCCAAAAATTAGCAATTTATGAAATACTCATAGATACTTATAAGCTACTCGGAAATCAATCTGCTTACAAACATTACACCGATTTATGGGTAGAGTTAAACAAATCATATTATCAGTTTACAATAGATTCACATAAAAAAATGGTTTTAAAACAATCAAAGAGTGTTTTAAAACGAGTAACCGAAAAAATGAAATTAGAAAAGCAATTAAAGGAGCAGGAATTTTTAACGTTGAAAACTGAAACTGATAAAAAAAATGTAACCCTGCTTTTATTAATTATTGGACTAGCACTTATTATGTGTATCACACTTTTATTATTTTTGAGGTACAAATCAATACAAACAAAAAAAGCGGTATTAAAAGAAAATCAATTGAAACTAGCTTCACAAGAGCAAAAAATTCTTGAGTTAAAAATAAATCAAGAGAGTAAAAATGTGAAAGCCCTATCTTTAGAGTTAATGGTCAAACAAAATTTTTCTTCAAAATTGGTGAATGAACTAAATCAATTGGAAACCATAACAAAACCAGAAATTAAAGCTATTGAAATTTTTATAAAAAACGAGTTGAATGTAAAATCAGCAAGAGTTATAATTCAAGAACAGATGGGAGAATTGAGTGGCGATTTTCACAATGCAATATCTATAAAACATCCCACACTTACTGATAAAGATTTAGAATTGGCAGCTATGATTGCCTTGAATATGAAAAATAAAGAAATTGCTATCAGTAAAAACATAACGCCAGCGTCAGTCAAAAAAACGAAAACTAGGCTTAAACAAAAGTTAACTATTCCTTATGAAAATGATTTAGGAGCCTATTTAAAAACATTTTTGACTCTAAAATAAAAGAGATGTCGCCCTATTGTCGCCCATATAACATCTGAATAACAGAACTTTATAATAATTTCGTTATGAACGATAGTTTTTTAAGCTATCACTATTTATAACATTTAACTATGAAGTTTTTAAAACCAATTATTGCATTTTTTTTATTTAGTATAACTACCAATACCTCTTTTAGTCAAAGTTGCTTACACACTGTTCGTTTTACAGATACATATGGTGATGGCTGGACTGGAGGTACAGTTACCATTACCGTAAATGGAGTTAATGTCCCAACAATAACCGATTATGAGTTATTAGTTGGTTCTGGTCCGGAAGACCTCACCTTTACAGCATCCACAGGTGATATGATAAGAGTAATAAAAACAAACACTTCAACCTGGCCAGGGGAAATGCGAGTAGAAGTATTCGATTTTTCAATGACAGCCATTATTCCTTTACACGAACCTTTAAACGCGCCTGGCACAGAAGGTGAAGGAAATTGCACTCCTCCTGTGATAGTTCCAACAAACGCACCCGGAGGTGTTAGTGGAATAAGGGTTTGGTTAAAAGCTAATGCTAATGTGTATTCAGGTGCTGGAATTACACCTGCAACTGATGGAGGCACAATTCAACAATGGAATGAAAACTCAGGAAACACAGCCTTTACCAGTGTATCTCAAAGCGTAACGGCAAAAAGACCTATATACAGAACAGGAGAATTTAATTATAACCCCGTTGTTTCCACTGAAGACTTGGCTGCACCGCATTTTATGCAATCGTCCGATATTACAGACACCGATTTATCGGCAAGTGGTAACCTTACCTTTTATGGTGTAAACACACAATCCGCAGGTGCAGTTGCCTATCTTTGGAATGCTCAGTCTCAATCAAAATTTGGATTTCAAGGCAATTTCGCATTTTGTCAAGGAGACGTTAGCCCTTCGACTACTATTAATCTAGGGTCGGAGCTAATGCCTGCAGTAAAAACAGTAGAACATACTGATGCTTCTGGGGTGGTTAAATCATATTATAATAATGAATATATAGCAACTACAACAAATGACGGATTGAGTACCGGAAATTATTTTGATCCTTATTCTATTGGAGCCTTACCAGGTGGAGGTTGGCCTGGCGAAGTTAAAATTGGAGAAATATTATATTTTGACGGCGTCCATTCAACGACAGACAGAACTAGAGTTTCTACCTACTTAGCTATTAAATATGGAACGCTTTTAGACAATACTGGAGGAGGAATAGCTGGAGATTATTTAGCTACTGACGGAACCAATATATGGGATGCTGATTTATATCCTGTTTATCACAATAATGTAATTGGAATTGGGCGTGATACGGATGAAGAGTTAGAACAAAAGCAATCACATACGGCAGATGATACAACAAGAATCTATTTAAATACGTTACAAACCACCAATGAAACAAACACAGGTAGCTTTACTGAAAATGTGTCTTATGTACTAATGGGGCATGATCTAGGGTTAATGTATGCCACTGTTGCATCTAATGCAGAATTGCCAATAGGTTTAACAGGATGTGCCTTATACTCAAGATTAGAAAGAGAATGGAAAGTAACTAAAACAAACATGGTAGACGATTTTAGTTGGGATATTAAACTTAGCATTGGCGCAATACCAACCTTAGTTGATGTTTCACATTTAAGATTATTAGTAGATACTGATGACGACTTTTCTAATGGCGGTACAACTTGTTTTTACAATGGAGATGGTACAGGCATAATCATTTCATACGCCAATTCAACCATCACTATTTCAGGAATTTCAAACACTCACCTACCAAATGATATGACACGTTTTATGACCATAGCATCTATTAACGTAGCAACGCCACTACCAATTAAGCTAGCGAATTTTGAGGTAGATTGTGAAAATGGAACATCTACACTTAACTGGACTACGGTTTCAGAACAAAACAACGCTTACTTTACTATTGAAAAGGGTAGTGACGCACTTCATTTTGAACCCATTACTAATGTAAACGGAGCTGGTAATAGCTCTACTTCAATTAATTACACTTGGAAAGACGACAACCCAATACACGGACTTGTTTACTATAGATTAAAGCAAACTGATTTTAACGGTGACTTTAAGTACCTTGGTATTAAAACGGTTGACTGTGAAAATTCCACTGACATCACAATTTATCCAAATCCGTTCAACAGCAGTTTTACTGTACACCTATCAAAGCATACACTTTACCCTACTTCAATAGAAATTATGGATTACCTAGGTAGAGCTGTGTACTCAAGAAAATTTGCAGAAACGAACGCCATAGAAATTACCTTAGACAATACAGTTCCTCCGGGGTATTACTTTATCAAGGTATCTAATAAATCTTTTGAAACTACAGAACGATTGGTTAAAATGAACTAAACATAATTTTACTTTACTACTAAAAATTCAAGTGTAACAGCTTGATTTTTTTTGCATACACTTTTTTCACTCCAATTTAACCAAAGGCGTGTTTGCCTCTTTTTAATTTGCCCTCAATTTACACCCACAGAAACGTATCTGAAAAATTGTTCTCTATTTGAGTATAGAGGAATATACTCTAATCATTTCTGCTTGACAACCTCAACAAAAATAGCCTTGTGCCCCACACTAAATTTAATGTCTAAACTTCAGCCATTTTATATCCGCGGCAAACTCATGTTACTATTTTGTAATTGACACCTTCATAGGTCATGACAATAAAAATATCATGATTATTTTTAAATAAATATATTTTATCCTTCTAATTAATAACTGAACTGATATAACTTCAGAATAATCTATAAACTCGTATTTATAGAAATAAGTCGAATGTAAAAAACAAAACTCTCTCGCGTTAAATAAAGTAAATTTTTATGCAAATATTCAAACATCACCAATATCCTAAAATTCTTATTTTACAAGCTATCTATTTTAAATTATGTTTTACTTTAAGCTATGGAGATGTTGAGGAATTACTTTTGATCAGATGTAAAAGTCTATCATTCGACTATTCAACATTAGTATTCAACATTAGTATTCAAATTTTCACAAAAAATAGAAAAGAACATGCAAAGTAGAAAACGTAATCTATCTGGAAGTTGTCGCCTGGATGAAACATACATAAATCCGGAGGTAAGTATCGTTATTTATATCATGTAGTGAATAAAGAAGGGAATGCAGTTGATTTCTTATTAACCAAGAAAGACAAAAAAATGTCAGTCCAAAAATTATTTAACAAGGTTATATGGAAGGTCAAATATTATAAATATAGATAAAAGCGGTTCCAATTATGCAGCTATTACAGCTGTTAACAAAAAGACTTATTCCGTCAATAAAATAAAAAGCAGACAATGTAAGCTCCTAAATAATATTGTAGAACAGAGCTACCGAAACATCAAAGGGAGCATTACAGTCAACACTGATTTTAAAGAATTTGAATCCGTCAAACGAATCCTATCAGGAATAGAAGTTGTAAATATAATTAGAGAGAATCAAATACAAGATGCCAAATCGACAACGTTTAAAACTTAATGTTCATTGGCAACTTAATTTAATATCAACTCCTAATTTAAAATGCTAGTTTGATTAATGCGACAGAACGATTATCAGGCGGTTAAGGATTTTGTATTTTACACTGATAACTATCAGTTCAAAATACAAAATGGACTGAAACCCTAGCGACTTAATTCAGCTTATACAAACTATTATTTCTCTCAAATGCCACCATACCAACATCCTTTTTCATCCAAAATTTAAAATTATCACTGGGTACATTAATTTCAAATACATTCATTAAAGTACTGTTAAAAATAGTAAACGTATCCACCGGTGTAACTATATACGTAGTGTCAAACGAATAAACATAGTTGTCAGTCATATCAATGTTCAAATCGTAATGAGCAGAATCATGAGACAAAGTCAACCTTGGACCATACGTATTGGTAATACTAGAGCTAAACGTTAAACCCAAATCTGTATTGTAATACGTGGTCGCTAACATAGGCGGCTCACATTCACATTTTATACAACCACCACATTTAACGGTTTCGGCTTCAGTCTTCCAAAACACTGTTTGATTAAATGCATATTCTGTCCCATTTGAATCTATATATGAGACCTCCGGTACTACATCAAGTACAAAATACCAATCCATAATTTCGGAGTTCAGGTCAAATCCGTCACAATCAATTTCCTCACCACAACTCACAATTACAATAGCTAGCAAGGTTCCGGTAAATAATGATATAATTTTCTTTTTCATACTTTGATTAACGGGTTGTATTTGGTACGGGTTGGTAATACCGAAAAGTTTTTTTTAAAAAAAAGAAGAAGAATGGGCTTCGAACCCAGATCTATCGACTACCTCAGCCTCCTAACATTCAGAATAAAACAAAGTAGCATTTCAAATATCACTATTAACAGTCTAAAATAAGTAAAGCAGTTAGGGGATAATTTTGTAATTTGTACTGATAACCATCAGTTCAAAACACAAATTCACAAACAATTATATCACTAAGTATTGCCCGTTTAATTAACTCAAACTATCAATATATTGAATTACTTTAGTTTTAACACAAGCGGTTGTTCTACATTTACAACATGCTCACATTTTTCAAACACAAACACCTGAGGCAATAGATGTACTTTTATAAGTTTTTGAATGGAAGGTAATAATAAATGATCCTCTTCACTCATTAAATATAACGTAGGAATATGAATATCATTTACTCTAAAAAACGTAATAAAGGATTGATTTCAGATGTTAATTTAACAAACGAATAAATTCATTTTCACACAGTTATTTAACTCTCACCCAAATAATAAGTGGGAGTGTCTGTGATCTTTACGTAGCACAATAATAAACGCAAAAAAGGTATATAATAACATATAAAATATTACGGATTTAAAAATATCACCTAATTTTATCAAGACCTGAGACCTGACATTTAATTTCATTATGGCTCCTGCTAAAATCATACTTTGCATACGATTTAGATGCTTTTCAGTAAGTTTTCTAATCAGAATTACACCTAATTAAATACCAATAAAATGTGATTTTTCTATTTTTAAATAATCAATAACCTCAACAATATCAACCGTAATTACATCAAAAGTATATTTTGGATTCACAACATTTTTTAGTACCATTTTACTTTTTCTATGGCCTCTTAAATCAAGTACTAATATATTTACACTGGTTTTAAAAGCTCTAAGTTACTTGTACCAAATTGATGAACTTCCGCCCGCCCAATTAACAAAAGTACCCTATTGGGTAGTTTTAGAATGAATACTATGTGGTGTAATTTATAAATTTGAATTTTGAAAGAGCAAAATTAAACTATTCAACAATCTAAATACTCGAACAAAAATAAATTCCCAAAAGTAATATATGAAACTTATCATTCTAATTAATTTACCCTACAGCTCATAATTCCTCAAAATAAACACTACATTTTAGAGAATCAAATTCCATCCATTAAAAAATAAAAAATACTTACAATTTAAGACCAAACATTCACTAAAACATAGAGTAAATCATTAACTTTACAGCATGTCCCCTCACTCCCCTAAAATATATACACTTACTAACCTCACGCGGTCATTGGAAAACCACATGGACCAAACCTTTGGAAGTAAAACCTTTTGGGTTAAGGCGGAACTGTCCAAAGTAACGGTATCAAGTGGTAGGCGTTATATTGAATTGGTGGATTCTGAAAAAGAACATGTCACGGCCAAAATTCAAGCCATTATTTGGGGTAACACCTATACGGCTATTAAAAATAGATCGGGTAAAGTAATTGATTCTATTATTCAACCCGGTAACAAAGTTTTAATTGAAGTAAAAATACAATACGATAAACTGTACGGTTTAAAATTGTTGATTGTTGATTTCGATTTGTCGTATAGTTTTGGAGATGTAGAACAATTGAAAAAAGAAACGATTCTTAGATTAAAAACAGAAAATATTTTTGATAATCAACGCTCCATTTACTTGCCTACCATTGCCAAGCGAATTGGCTTAATTAGTTCAATAGGTACATCTGGGTACAAAGATTTTGTAACTGAACTATCTACAAATCACTATTACACTAATTTTAAGGTGAAAGAATTTGATTGTAAGGTACAAGGTAAAGCAGCCATTCCTGAACTCATTAAAGCCATTACATTTGCCAATACCTATAACCTAGATGTGATTGTTATTTTAAGAGGAGGAGGATCTAAAATTGATTTAAACATTTTTAATGACTATGAACTTTGTCAAGCGATTTGTGAATCCAAAATACCTGTCATGACAGGGATTGGTCATGAGACGGATGACGTGGTAGCCGACTTAGTGGCGCGTAAAAGTGTCATAACTCCGACAGCTGTGGCTAAGTCGTTATACTTGTCTATTGCCACATTTAATAGTAATCTTATTAATTCATATACGGCGCTAAAAGTTGCCAGTGATAACCAATTGAGAAACAAAAAAGAAGAATTTAAACGGCATAAAAAAGACCTCTACATAGCAAGTACATCCATTTTAAATGAAATGTCTCAAAACCTATTAGGATATAAACATTTCATCACCACTAGGCTAAATGTTATTCATAGAACACATGCTACTGCATTAGATGTTAATTACGAAAAGATTAAGTTATTAAGTCGGGATTTAATTAAACAACAGCAATTAGATTTAAATTCTAAATTAAAATTGATTGACATTCTAAATCCTGAACGCTTATTAAAAACAGGGTATTCTATTGCGTCTATTGACCATAAAAAAATTACAACCTTGAACAATTTAGTAGGTAAAGAGCTAAAAACAGAAACAGACAAAGGCACCATTTATAGTAAAATCACAAAAATTAAAAACAACACAACATGACAACGATACCAAAAGACATGAAATATGAAGCTGCATTAGCCCAGATTGAGGACATTGTTAGTGAATTAGAACAAAAAGAAGTGAGTATTGATGAGCTTATTAAACACGTAAGTTTTGCGAAAGAATTAGTTGATTTTTGCCAAGATAAATTAACTAAAACCGAAAAAGAAATAGAGAAAATTATTGAAGAGAAGTAACTAGTGAAGTTTTGGATAATTAGAGGTATTTAACTTCTATCAGATCACCCACATTTTTAAACACCTACAAATCAAATCTATAAAATAAAACAGGGGCAGATACCTCTAATTTTCATAATTTCACACTCAACCTATGTCTTAGCATAAACACAAAACGAATGTAGAATTAGCAACTATAAAACAATAATTTATTAAATTTACACGTTATTATTACTTCACTAAACTATTCGCAAATGAAAAACGCCTATTATATTCTTATAATTGTATTGGGTACTACCCTACTATCATGTGATAAATTTTTTATTCCCGAAAACGACACCACAATTTCTACATTTGATGAAGACGAAAGTCATTACGTTGGTAAAAATTGTATGGACTGTCACCATTCAGCAGGGGAAGGTGAAGGTTGGTTTACAACTGCCGGTTCTATAACAGGTAATACCAAGTCAAGCTTAGTAGAATTGTTTTTAACAGGACAATCTACTCCTAAACATACAATTGAAGTAGATAAATTAGGAAACTTTTACACCACAGAACCAATTGACTTTTCAGAAGGCTTTACTGTAGCGATTAAGGATGATAATAATAATTACAAATTTATGAGTGCGCCTATAACGAACGGACAATGTAACTTATGCCATGGATCAACTACAACCGTACTAAATTTTTAATACAAACAAATTATGAAAACTATTAAACACTTATCAATCGCCATTTTTGTACTGTCTATTAGCTTTAGCATCACTAGTTTTAAACTAGGGGAAGATGAACCTGAATTAAAATGGTACACTAATATGGAATTAGCACAAGTGCAAGCGAAACTTGAACATAAAACCATATTAATGAGTTTTTCTGGGTCAGATTGGTGTGTCAATTGTATGCGCTTAGATAAAACTTTATTTCAATCAAAGGCATTTGAAATATATGCCAAAGCCAACTTAATTTTGGTAAAAGTTGATTTTCCTTCTAAAAAGAAAAATAAGCTATCTAAACCACAACAGTCGCACAATGATGCCTTGGCTGATAAATACAATAAAAAAGGTGTGTTTCCTTTAACCTTAGTACTAACAGCTGACGCAAGTCTATTAGGTACAATGAAAATAGCATTAAATTCAGCAGATGCCTATATTACACACTTAAAAACGATTATTAAATAGTGAGAATAAGTCTTTTTTACATATTCCTTTTTAGTTGTGTACCCACTTTAGTTGCCCAAACATCTTTTTCTAAGGACACGCTTTTAATGGGCTCTGCATTTAGGTTTACAGCTAAGCATGCTACTATTAAAACAGCTGAATCAGCCGTAAATAAAGCCATAGTTGAAGTGGTTAGAATAGAAAAACTAATTTCATCTTGGGATAAAAACTCTGAAACGTCTAAAATTAACAGAATGGCTGGTATTGAACCTGTATCCGTGTCATTTGAATTGTATTCACTTATTAAAAGAGCCATTAAAATAAGTGAAATTTCTAATGGCTATTATGACATCTCATTTGCTTCTATTGATAAAATATGGGATTTTAATGCGGCTCAAATACATGTACCGTCTTCTGAAAAAATAAAAGAGTCAATTGAAAAAATCAATTATAAAAACATAATTTTAAACCCAAAAGACACTTCTATTTTCCTCAAAACAAAAGGAATGAAAATTGGGTTTGGTTCTATTGGTAAAGGCTATGCTGCTAATATAGCAAAGCAAATTATGCGTGCTGAAAACATACAATCTGGCGTTGTAAATGCAGGAGGAGATTTAATTGCTTGGGGGAAAAAAAGTGCAACAGAATCATGGTCCATTGGTATTGCAGATCCGTTTGACAAAGCAAACACCACACTTACACTTAAGGTAGAAGACATGGCTGTGGTGACCTCTGGTAATTATGAAAAATATTTAACCATTAACGGAAAACGCTATTGCCATATTATTAATCCAAAAACAGGATGGCCAGTTACTGGTTTGGCTAGTACAACTATAATTTGTAGAGATGCTGAAATTGCAGATGCTTTGTCTACCACTGTTTTTATATTGGGTTTAAAAGATGGTATGTTATTAATAAATCATTTAGAAGGCGTTGAAGGCATCATAATTGAACAAAATGGAAGTATTCACTATTCAAACACGTTAAATCATGAAAAATAAAATTTTAATAATACTTGGCATTATCTCACTTTCCAGTTGTGTAAGTGTTAAATCCTATCAAAAAATGTATTTAAATGATTCGGATATGGTATTATCTGATAAAGAAATAGAAAAATTTGAAATTGGATTTCAAACGTATAGAGAAGGTGTTTCAGGAGCTAACGGAGGTAAATCAGGAGGAGGATGTGGATGCAATTAATTAAAAAAACAGTACTTATTTTAATGGGGCTAACATCAGGCGTTACCTATTCTCAAACCGAATCGGATTCTAGTAAAATTCAATTGAAAGACATTACCATATCTTTAATTACAAGTTACTATGAACAGGATGGAAACCACTCCCCTGTTACAGGAGGCATTGGAACAGAGCAGTTAACTAATATTGCACCAGCTGTAATAATTAATATTCCATTAGATACCGTTAAAAGTTTAGCAATTGATGGTGGTGTAGATTTTTACTCCTCTGCTTCTTCAGACAATATAAATAATCCATATAATGACCCCAACCATGTATCTGGTGCGTCATCAAAAGATGAACGCTCTTATATTAACGTGGGGTATAAAAAGAAAAACAATCAGAAACATTCGTATAAGGGGTTTTCTGTAGGCCTTTCTTCTGAATATGATGTCACGTCTGGATCTATTGGTTTTAACCTTTCTAAATCTAGTAAGGACGAGAATAAAACACTTAATCTAAAACTTAAGTATTATATAGATCAGTGGCGTTTGATTTATCCTATTGAATTAAGAAATGGAACTGTATCTTACTTACCAACTAGCTTGCGTCATTCTTTAAATTTTTCTACATCTGGTTCATTTAATTTGAATAAAAGAGTTGCGGCCTCTATTACTGCAGATTTTGTAACGCAAGCAGGCTTACTGTCTACACCTTTTCACAGGGTATATATGGAAGGAAACCCAATTGCAACCGTTGAAAAACTACCCGGTTTACGCTTAAAATTACCTATTGGTGTACGTACAAATATTCATATTAATGATTTATTAAAACTAAGATTATTCTATAGATTTTACACCGACAATTGGGGAATTGTAGGAAACACAGTAAATGTAGAATTACCTATTAAAGTAGGAAACACAGTACGATTAACTCCATTTTATAGATTCCATATGCAAACAGCAGCAGACTATTTTGGAGAAAAAAATTCATTCTCTTCTACAAGCGTGTTTCACTCATCTGATTATGATCTATCTGCCTTAACCACTCAAAAAATTGGTATGGGTGTTAACTATCAACCTTTATTTGGTATTGGCAGAATGAAAGGGATATTTAGAAAAGATAAAATTTCTATGTTCAAGTCTATGGATTTAAGATACGCTTACTATAAAAGAAGTGATGGGTTTAAAGCCAACATATTTACATTAGGTTTAAATTTTACCATACCAAACAGGAGTATAAATCTTAAATAGACACTCTGCTTTTAACTTAGATATTAAAACTGGATAAGTTTCCAAAAAAAATCAAGCTATCGGCTTGATTTTTTTGCTCTACTTTACTATATAGGTAAGAAAAAGGCTACGCTTTAGCTTTAATAATTTCTTCCATGGTTTTGTCTTCCACACATGATTTTAACCAGCTTATTAAATCAAATGAACTTAAGGTGTCTTTTGCTTTATCAGTGTCTTTTACCGCTTTTATGTACTCTAAGTCGGATTTCATTTCGGATTTATTTGTGTTACCATCTGTGAAATACTTTTTAGCAAACGTTAAAAAAGAAGACTCTAAAGCATTATATCTATTTTTTTTCTGTAAAAATCGGGTAGTAGATTGAATTAGGTTTTCTATTAACGATTCATTCCCTAATTTATAATGAATACAGATGTTCATTAATCTAACATAAGATTGTAGGTCTTCTCTTAAATTTGTATTCGTGTTTATTAACGTATTCACCCAAAACAAAGCTTGTTTATAGTTACTGCTTCCAATATAGGTGTAGCACAAGTTATATTGAAAAACCATTCTTAAATTACAATCAATTTGATAATTTGATGTGGTCAACAATTTTTCAATAGCACCTGTGTAGGTTAGTATTTTAGAAAACATTCCTTCAATTAAGTCATTATTTAAATTAATATTAAATAATGTAGTATTCAATTCATCCTCAAACGAATCAGTTCTAACCTCTTTAGGTACTTGTTTTATTTTATCTGTAATGTAGGCTAATTCTAAACTGTATTCATCATACATTTTAAATTTTGTTAAGCCAATTAAAAGAAACCTAGCGTGTGTTAACCACTCTCTAATAATAAAGGGTTTGAATGGAATCAATTCTAACACTTTTTTTCTATGGTAATAGGCTTCAAATTTATTACGATTTGCATAATGGTAATGCCCCCAAATACAGTGAAATTCAATTTGACAAGAACACGGGTAATTTTCAATTTCTATTTTCATGACCGGATTCTCAACTATTTCTTCTAATTGATTTTCTACAGATTTATTTCCAGTGGGCTTCCCCTCTAACAACAAAGATCGTATTTTAGCCTGCAAATACTCAAACTCAGCAAGTAAGTCATTTAACTTTCTTGCGTTTTTAATTAAAGGGTACGTTTCTTCAATATAGTGCTTAATATCTTCTTTATTAGATTCTTTTTCTGCAATTTTATATTCCAAAATTGCCAAGTTATCCAATGCTAAATACAATTCATTTTTAATAGCAATCTCTTTAGCTTTACATAATATCTTCTTAGCTTGAGCATAAAGCCCCTTTTCAAATAAAATAGCAATGTAATCCGTATACATTCTAATTTTAAAACTAACGTTTGACGTTGAGTATTTGTTACGGAGTGATTTTAAAATAATATTTGTCAACTGAACCTTTAAAGGAGAAATATTTTTTGCCTCCACCTTGTTTTTCAACTTTTTAACCAATAAGTCATGATCATAGGTTTCCATTTGACCAACGGTATCAAATAAAAGAGTATAATTATTCGCTCCGCCTTTAGAGTATTGGTTCACAATCAACTTAAAACTCTTTTTCTCCGCCTTGGATAGAGATTGAATTAAATAGAATAAATGTTCTGAATTTTTCATTATCAGTAAATATAGTTAAAATATGATATTTTCATAGTAATAAAAAACTAGCTTTAACCTTGACAATGCAGTATTTACATTAATCAAAACTCATGTTTACAACATGGTTGAGCATAAATTCAAGTCTTTTATCATGTCATGAAATTATATTTATCTCTAACAAATAATTAATTTCCAATAAAGGCTTGAACGTGTATTTTTTACACAACTAAAATTTACTAAACCTAAAGCTGTTTCGAACATTTTGACTGGATTAAATCACTACTTGACTATAAATTAACACTATTTATCGTAGATTGTAATTCACTTAAATCTGTTGTTAATTTACAAAAAATAATCTTTGAAAATGAATAGTATTAAGGTAATGATTTTAGTTATAATGTCCAGCACATTTATATTTGCTCAAGATAGCACGTCAGAAAATAAATATGTGAAACTCATTGTTGAAAATGTATCCACCTCATCAGATGCGATTAGTATTGACTCTTTCATGAGACAACAACCCGATATAGTTATGTCAAGAATGGACTATAGAACCTCATTATATTTTTGTACATATAAAACAGCTTCCAACCTTTCAGTTGATATCATAAAAATTATGCTATTCAATTTAGGGTATCCATCACAATGCAGTGTAACTGGCTATCATGGTAATGGGGAAAGACAAAAACCATTAAATAAAATAATTTGTAAAGAAGTTATATCCACTCAAGAAAATAAATTATGAATCCATTTAGACTAATTGGTTTAGTAGCTCTTATGTTTAACCTATTTTCCGTAAATGCACAAGCGCCATGTAACACTACTTTTACAGGCTATGATCCCTGCTCAGCAGAACCTTTAACACTAAGTACTGATTGTGCAAATGAAGAAGTGATCCAAACGAATAACTGTACAGGAACCAATCCTACGACTAGTTCTTGTGGATTAGATGCAGGGACACATATTGTTTGGACTTCATTTTTAGTAACAGAGACAGATGATGTAACTATTACCTGGATTTCTTCAAACAATAGAAATATTAGATTTGGTTTATATCAGTTTACAAACGCATGTCTGTCAACAGGGGAAGTGGAATTAGACTGTGTGAATGATAATGGTAACGGAGGAGATGAAACGTTAACTACTAATCTAACACCTGGTCAATATTGGATTTGCGGGAAAAGCTCAGGCAACTTAGCAAATACATCCACTATGTGCGTATCTTCTCCTTCCGCTCCAGAACCTATTATTGCATCTGACTGCGTAGATGCTGTAAATATTTGTACTGATGATAGTTTTATAATTGATCCGAATGGCGCAGGTAGTAACACATCTGAAATACCAACAAGTGGTTCAGTAGGTAACCCACTTTATGATACATCAGGAAATGACAGTCCTTGGGGAGGACCAAATCATGCTGGTTGTTTACAGTCAGACGAAACCAATAGTACCTGGATGTATATTAATGTACTTGTAGCAGGAACATTGGAATTTACGTTTGGTGGTGATGGGGCTCAATCTGGATTTTATGATTGGATTATGTACCCTGCAAATGTTAGCTGTGGAACTACCACAACCACTGCCCCTATTCGCTGTAACTGGAATATTTTAGATAGTGGTGGTACCGGAATAGGAACCATACCCACAGGAGGAGATCCCGGGAATTTTGAACCTGCCATTACTGCTCTAGCAGGAGACGTTTATATAGTCTGTTTTTCAAACTACAGTTCTGTCCAATCACTTGTACCCTTAGACTTTGGTGGAACAGCACAAGTTAGCTGCTCAATTCTACCTGTAGAATTATCCTATTTTAATGTATCTACACCTAATTATGAAGATCAAAAAGTGGTAGATATAAATTGGAGTACATTAAGTGAAAAAAATAATAATTATTTTAGCATAGAAAGAAGTCTCAATGCCATTGACTATAGAAGTATTGGTAAAATTGAGGGGTCAGGAAATAGTACTACTACTTTGAATTACAATTTTAAAGACTATACAGCAATAAAAGGAGAAGTTAATTATTACCGTCTAAAACAAGTTGATTTTAATGGTGAAGTTGTTTATTCTGAGGTTAAAAAAATTAAAGTCGAGTTAAATTCATCACTAATTGTGTACCCCAACCCTTCCAATGGAAATTTCACTGTTAAATTAAAAAATTATATTTCTTTAAAACACAACTACTCTATAAACTTGTATACTATTTATGGAAATTTAATATACTCTGAAGTGGCTGTTAAAAATAACAACCCTTTAAAATTAAATAATCACATTTCGCCTGGTCTTTATTTCTTGAATGTTATAAATTCAGATGGGCTAATTATATTTAGGCAATCAATTTTAATTAAAAAATAAATGTAAAACAAATCATTTATATGAACAAAATTAGGGTGAGTAGAAAAAGTTTTTTATAATTAATAATTCTCAAAAACAACCAATTTTCATGAGATTACTTTTTTTTACTCCCCTATTTTTTAATAATAATTGTTGAATTTGATTATTATAACTGTATTGAACGTTTTTCAGAGGTTTTAATTTGGCCTAGTACTTTGGTTTATTAAATTTTATTTACTAAATAAGTTTAAACATTACTTAACTGTAACCTCAGTTAACTTTCATATTTGAATCAAGTTATGTCACCCCCTCCCCTTGGGAAGCTATTTTTATAATAATCAATTCGCAATTGATAAATTGATTTTGTAACTTTGTTACTATGCAGTTAAGAATAGATAACCTACTTGACATTGATAAAGTAGCCAAACAATTTATTGAAGTCATTGGTGATAAGCGTATTTTTGCTTTTTATGGTGATATGGGCGCTGGAAAAACTACTTTTATTAATTCTATTTTAAAAATTATGGGAATTAATGACCATAGTTCCTCTCCTACGTTCTCAATTGTTAACGAATATTTATCAGATCAACATGGAACTGTTTACCATTTTGACTTTTATAGGATAGAAAACGAAATAGAGGCATTAGATATCGGTTTAGAAGACTTAATTTATGCTGACGATTATTGCTTTATGGAGTGGCCAGAAAAAATTGAAAACCTTTTACCTCAACATACCGTAAACGTTACTATTACCATTGAAAATAATTGTAGAATTTTAGAAATTGACATATGATAACAGATGCTGAAACTTTAAAATCATTGATGACTGAAGGTAGTTTATTACCTCAGGAAGAAATGTTAGCTATTGGAAAAAAGAAAGGTAAACTAGTTATTGGTATTCCTAAAGAAACTTCTTTCCAAGAAAACAGAGTCGCTTTAATCCCAGAAACGGTTCAACTATTAGTTAATAATGGTCATGACGTTTTAGTAGAAAGCAAAGCTGGAGAAAAATTACATTATAGTGACAATGACTATTCTGAAGCAGGTGCTCAAATTACTTATGATACGTCTGAAATTTTTAAAGCCAATATTATTTTAAAGGTAGCTCCTCCTAAGCAAGAAGAAATTGACATGATGCCCGGTAATCAAACGTTAATTTCCGCTTTACAATTAACGCTTCAACCAAAAAAAACGCTAGTAGCCTTAATGCAAAAAAGAATTACAGCCATTGCATGGGACTACATTAAAGATAATCATGGGATTTTCCCAGTAGTAAGAACTATGGGAGAAATTGCCGGGAATACGTCTATTTTAATTGCTGCCGAATTATTATCAAATTACGATAACGGTAAAGGAATTATGATGGGAGGAATTGCTGGGGTTCAACCCACTGAAGTAGTCATTCTTGGAGCAGGTACCGTAGGTGAATATGCTACACGCTCAGCATTAGGTTTAGGGGCAAGCGTTAAAGTATTTGACAATTCACTTTCAAAATTAAGACGTTTACAAAACGATATTGGACAACGTATTTACACTTCTATTATTCAACCCAAATTGTTAGAAAAAGCAATTATGAGAGCGGATGTGGTGATTGGTGCTATAAGAGCTCCTTTAGGTCGTACACCATGTATTGTATCGGAAGAGATGATAGTTTCCATGAAAGAAAACTCTGTTATTATCGACATCAGTATTGATCAAGGTGGTTGTTTTGCCACATCAAAAGTGACTAATCATTTAAAACCAACTTATAAGAAACATGGTGTCATCCATTACTGTGTTCCAAATATTGCGTCTCGAGTAGCTCGAACTGCATCTATTGCTTTGAGTAATATATTCTCACCCATTATGATTGATATGGGAACAATGGGCGGCTGTAAAGAAATGATTAAATGTGACCCAGGTTTTAGAAGTGGTGTTTATGTTTACAAAGGCAAATTGACATCTAAATTGTTAGGAGAAGTGTTTGAGCTACCCTATAAAGATATTGAATTGCTGTTAATGGCTCTATAAGTTAATAAGACTATCAGCTCATTTAATAAAAAATCACCTTTAAAAGTATTATAACTTTTAAAGGTGATTTAGTTTTAAGTGTATTTGAATTGGGACGCTAAAAACTATACATTAGCTTCTTTTCGATTTCAGCTGTTCAATTCGTTTATCTTTTTCAGGTCCATCTTTCAATTTTTTCCCTTCCCAAAATAACACTTTACCCACTTGTCTACCATCTTTTCCATAAAACACCCACCAACCATGTTTCACCGCAAACTTATATCTTTCAACTGATTTTATTTTTCCGTTGGTATAGAAATTTTTCACCATACCATTCTTGTTACCATCCTTATAAGATCCTTCTGTTTTTAGTTTGGTATTAGGATAGTATTCCTTGAATTGACCATTTTTCAATCCATTTATATAGTACTCGTATTTTGCAACTACATACTGTCCATTTTTAGGCTCATAATACATCACACTTTGCCCCTCCAACACACCTTTAGCATATGTTTCTTGACTTTTTAAGTTTCCTACATTGTCATAATACAACCACAAACTATCTTTTTGTTGATTAACATATTTGCCTTGCGCCATCAATCTACCTGAAGATTCATGATACATTTTATTATAAGCCGTAGTTCCACTGTTTAAAAATGTGATTTTTGATTGCACATTTCCACTTTTATAGAAATATGTAAATTCACCTACTGGTTTATCATTTTTAAACTGACCAATAAATTGATACACTTGCACATCTTTATAAGGTTTTTTCCAAACGCCTTGTTTACGTCCTTGGCTGTCCTTTTTATTTTGTGCAAAAGAAATTGAACAGGCTACTATTAAAAGAAAAGTTAATATTGATTTCATTTTTTATATATTATAAGTTTTTAGCTACGTCATGCAAATTTTCAAAAATATAATCGGCTTTTGTATTTAGGTTACGACTATTTTTTAACATTATGGTTTTCATACCTAATTTTATGCCAAAGTCTATATCACTTTCAGAATCTCCAATTAATATGGATTTGTTAAAGTCAATATCCGGATAATCATACTTAGCATGCAATCCCATCCCAGTACCATTCTTTCGGTAATTACTATCTTCTTCTCGTAATTGTGGTGCAAAATATATCTTATTTAATTTTCCACCATAGGTTTCAACCAAGTTTTCAATGTACCCATTCAGATGGTGCATATCATCTACAGTCATTAATTTTTTACCTATTCCTTGTTGATTTGTTACTACCAATAATTTCCCAAACAGTTTCGTAAAATCTGCTATTGCTTGAGGTACACCATCAATTATTTTTAATTCGTGTACTTGTTTCACATAATCGTCAATAATTTGGTGATTGAATACCCCATCACGGTCTAAAAACAACGTCCACGACTTATCTATTGGTAAATTTGATAACGTTGGTAATGGTTTATTATCTTCATTTACTTTAGTTTCAAACGCTTTATAATCTTCAGGTATTCCAATATCTATGAAATACTCATTGAAACCACGACCGTAAATTGATTTATTTAAGGTATTAGTCTCCAAATAATCTGATTCAAATGAAAAAACATCTCCTTGAGGAAATTCATTACTAATCGATTTATTGATACAGTACACCCCACCATTAATAGTGGTCTCTTTTCTAAATTCTTTCTCTTGAAACGCTGATATTTTATCATCTGTCACTTCAACACAACCATATCTATCTACATTTTTTAATTCTTTTAATGCTAGAGAACATTGTGCCTGATGCTTAAAATGAAAACTTTCTAAAGTTAATAGGTTAACGTCAAATAAAGTATCCCCATTTAATACATAAAAATCATTCGAATCAATTTGTTGCATAGCTAACTTGATAGCCCCTCCAGTACCTAGTCTTTCAGTTTCCACAGCATATTTAATAGAAATATCTTTCCATTGACTTCCATATTTGGCTTTAATCAATTCCCATTTATACCCAACAGACAACACCACTTTATTGATTCCATTTTTTTGAAGGTATTTAAAAACATATGTCAAAAATGGTTCTCCATTTATTGGTGCTAAAGGTTTTGGAAACTCCCCTATTTCAGATTTTAACCTAGTTCCTAACCCACCTGCTAATACAATTGCTTCTCTTATTTTAATGTCCATGCAAACAATCCGTTATTTGTAAATTCATACCTCTTTACTTCTCCACCTAATGCTTCTAACGCTTTTACAACTGAGTATCTATTTGTTTTCTCAGTAAAAAACATCATAAAACCTCCACCACCAGCACCTGAAATCTTACCTCCAATTGCACCTGCATTAATAGCTGTTTCATATATCTTATCAATAACAGGATTTGAAATCCCATCAGCCATTTCTTTTTTATTTAACCAAGATTCATGAAGTACGGTTCCTATCTTATTAACTTCACTTCTTAAAAAGGCTTCCTTCATTGAAAAGGCATGTTTTTTCAATTTGTGCATAGCCTCAATTGGCTTAGCATCAGATTTTTTTACATTTTCAATTTGCTTTTCAATAATCTTAGCTGACTCTCTACTTGTTTTAGTATAATATAGAATTAAGTCAAATGCAATTTCGTGCAAAAAACTTTCCTTAATTCGGAGCGGATTAACTACTACTCTATCCCCATAAAACTCCATAAAATTAACACCTCCAAAAGTAGCGGCATATTGATCTTGCTTTCCACCTGCCATTTTTAAGTCATTACGCTCTATGTCGTAAGCCAATTGCGCAATATCATATTCACCAAAAGGTAATTGTAACCATTCAACAAATGCGCCTAACACAGATACGACCAATGTAGAAGATGTACCTAAACCACTACCTGTGGGAACATCCATAGATGTTGTTAATTTAAAACTTAATGGTTCTCCATTATTAAAGTCCTTTACAATCCTATTATAAATTCCAATTTGCAAATCAATTTCACCATTTAAAGGTAGTTCAGATAGACAATCAAAGCTATACGTTCTACCATTATCAACTGAAAAAAAAGTAATACTTTTCCCATTATCAATTGGCTCAATTGTAGTTCTTGCATACAAGCTAATTGTTGCATTTAAAATTGCTCCACCAAATTGATCAGAATAAGGACTTACATCTGTTCCTCCTCCAGCTAAACCTAATCTAAACGGTGCTTTACTTCTTATTATCATTTAATTAGATGCTAGATTTCATAATACAATAGTTTAAAAATCTAGACTTTATTAAATTTCTATTGTCTTTGCGTAAAGGTAATTATTTTTGATTTGAATTATTATGTCAATCATAACTTATTGAAATCTTTTTTTAACTAAATCTTAATAAGTATATTTGTTTTCTGAAAATTCGAATTTATGAGTACATGTAAAGCATCAGAACTAACCTTGGATTCTAATGGTAAAGTTTATCATTTAGGCATTGGACAAAAAGACATTGCTGATACAGTAATTTTTGTTGGAGACCAAGCTAGAGTTGATGTAGTTGCTTCTTTTTTTGATACTGTTAGATTTAAAACTCAACACAGAGAATTTGCAACCACAACAGGTACTTATAAAGGAAAAGAAATCTCTGTTATTAGCCATGGAATTGGTTGTGACAATATTGATATTGTACTTAACGAACTAGATGCCTGTGTAAATATAGATTTAGAAAAAAGAGAAGTAAAATCAATTAAAAAAGAATTAGACATTATTAGAATTGGAACCTGTGGCGCATTACAAGAAGATATTAACCCCGGTTCATATATAATCTCCAAATATGCCATAGGTTTAGATGGTGTCGCTAACTTTTATGATATAGAATTTTCAGAAAAAGAAACTGAATTTAAAAATCAATTTCTATCTACTTCTGGATGGCCTGACAATTTAGCTATTCCGTATATAGCAAAAAGTAATGACAGACTAAGAGCTTTACTAAACGGTTTAGGTGAGGAAGGAATCACTACTACTACAACCGGATTTTACGGTCCGCAAGGAAGAGTATTAAGAATCCCATTAAAACATCCAGACTTTAAAGATAAAATTAAATACTTTTCTTTTGAAGGTACAAGGACTACTAATTTTGAAATGGAAACCTCAGCTCTTTTAGCTTTATCAAAAACATTAGGTCATAATGCAGTAACAATTTGTTTGGTTTTAGCGAATAGATATTCAAATAAATTTGAACCTGATTACGAAACTAAAATGAGAAAATTGATCATTAACGTTTTAGATAGAATTGCAGAATAAAATAAAGATTATACTAATTGTGAATAACTCAACTCAAAAAAAAAATTATTGTAATGCTTTAAAGCGCTTTTTACCTGAAGGAACAATTGAGTATGTCGCAGATTTAATCTTAGATTATGAATGTCATTTTAAAGTGACTAAGAAGCGCAAAACAAAATTAGGTGACTATAGATTTCCTTACAATGGAAAAGGACATAGAATCTCAGTAAATGGAGACTTAAACAAATATGGTTTTCTAATTACAACAATTCATGAGTTTGCCCATTTAACGACCTATAATAAATATAAACGCAGTGTTTTACCTCATGGTCAAGAATGGAAAGACGAATTTAAAAACTTATTTGAACCATTATTTGAACTTTCTGAATTACCTACTGATATTGAATTGGCTTTAAAAAATTATTTACAAAATGCTAAAGCTTCATCTTGTTCAGATGATAAATTAATGCGTGTTTTAAAAAGATATAATAAAAACACTGAGGCCGTTTTAGTTGAACAACTAGAAATCGGAACTAAATTCAAATTAAATAGTAAAACGTTCGTTAGAGGTAGAAAGTTAAGAAAGTATTACCTTTGTCAAGAATTCGACACCAAAAAAGAATATAAAGTATTAGGCTTAGCAGAAGTATCAGCCTAAAATAAATTTTAAACAGTTAGAAAAAAAACATGAATAATAATTTTGCAGTAATAATGGCCGGTGGAATCGGGAGTAGATTTTGGCCAATGAGTAAAGAAGAGTTTCCAAAGCAATTTTTAGATGTATTAGGAATCGGTAGAACGCTAATCCAAATGACTTATGACAGACTACTAAAAGTTGTTCCTGATAATCAAATTTATGTTGTGACTAACGAAAATTATAAAGACTTAGTCATAGAACAATTAGGAATTACAGCTAATCAAGTACTAACTGAACCTATGCGTAAAAACACAGCGCCTTGCATTGCTTACGCTGCTCATAAAATTCATTCTATAAATAAAAAAGCAAACTTAATTGTAGCCCCTGCTGATCATTTAATCTTGAAAGAAGATAAATTTGTGACTATTATTAACACAGCCGTTAAAAAAGCTGAGGAAGGAGATAATATAGTCACTTTAGGTATTAAACCTTCTCGCCCTGACACTGGCTATGGATACATTCAGTTTGTGAATGATAATGACATTCTAATGGGTGAAGTAAGAAAAGTAAAACAGTTTACAGAAAAACCTAACAAAGAACTAGCTGAGATATTTTTAAAAGGAGGAGATTATTATTGGAATTCAGGTATTTTTATTTGGAAATCTCAAACCATTATTGATGCTTTAGGTAAATTCAAACCAGAACTAAATAACTTGTTTTGTACAACAGGTAATGATTACAATACCGAAAATGAACAAAATTTTGTAAACAATGCCTTTACAAATTGTGAAGATATTTCAATTGATTTTGCAATACTTGAAAACTCAAAACATGTTCATGTCGTGTTAGCCAATTTTGGTTGGTCAGATCTTGGAACTTGGGGTTCTCTTTACACTCACTTAGACAAAGACGTTGAAGGTAATGCGGTTATTGGTAATGACGTTCATTTATTTGATTCTGAAAATTGTATTGTAAATTTACCAAAGAATAAACTGGCTGTAATCCAAGGTTTAAAAGACCATATTATTGTTGAATCTGATGATGTTCTTATGATTGTTAAAAAAGAAGATGAACAAAAAATAAAAGGGTATTTAAAAGAAGTGAAAAAAAATAGTCCAAAATTTAACTAATACTGGTAATTTTTAGAACCTAGATATGAATTCGTTAAACAGTGTAATTAAACAGGCTTCATTTTTTATAACTATGCACCTTTTTGCATTAACACTATTAAGTTTTGTTATTTCTAATTTTGAAAAAACAGAACTGCAACTCATAGCAAATAGTTATTCCTCAACATTTTTTGACTTTGTGTTTTACATATTAACACACTCAGTTGAATTTTGGGGATGTTTGACTATTTATGCTTTGGTTGCTTTTTATAAAAGTTATAAATATGCAATTATTGGTTTATTAACTTATGCTAGTGCAGGCTTAGTTACACAATTATTGAAAAGAAATGTATTCTCTGAACTAAAACGACCTACTGTAAATATCGATAGTTTAAGATTAATTCCAGACTATTTTAACTATGAACAAGCGAGTAACTTTTCATTCCCTTCCGGTCATACAACTGTAGCTTTTGCGCTATTTTTATTTCTAACACTTATTGTCAAAAATAAAAAGTGGGGAATCGTATTTGGTATTTTAGCTTGCGCTGTAGCCTACTCTAGAGTTTACTTATCACAACATTATTTTATTGACATTTATGTTGGTTCGGTAATCGGAACTGTAGTCACTCTGCTAAGTTTTTATGGTTTTAATAAAATTAAGTTTGGTAATTGGGGGAATAAAAAAATTATTAAATAATTGTCGCCCACCTCCCACTCACTATACATCACTCTTAATCAGACTCTTATAATAAAAAAGTAAAACCAAGTCATAACTAAAATGAGCCACTATGGCTATCCAAATAGAATACTCTTTTGCTGACCAACCTATCAAAGCAATGAAACAAGTTAATAAAAGAGCGAATATATTTATTCTTTTATCTTTAATTGAAAAATAGCCATGTATAGTTACAAAAAACAAAGCAGTTAACCAAACACCAAAAACGGGCTGAATAACACCTCTAAAAAATATTTCTTCACCAACACCAGCACAAATTGAAAGAAAAAAAACATAAAACACTGATAACTTATACCCTTTTAATAAATTTTTATAGGTCACCATTGACTTCTCGAAATAAGTGAGTTCAACTAACCAAACAACCGCTAATCCGAACATAATACCAATAGCCAAAAATAAAGGTATAAATCCATAATCTGATTCATTAATATGAAACATTGTTATAAAAGAAACATTAAATGAATCTGGAATTATAAACATTAACAACCAACTTAATAAAGGAAAAACAATTAATGTTCCCAATCCTAAAAAAATCAACGTATATTTAGTATATAATTCTCTCATCTTTACATTTTACAATACTAAATATAATAATTGAATAAACTGGAAAAAAGTAGACAACACACTTTATAATAATTTAAGGTCATTCATTAAGTATTTTGAGCACATAAATTTAATATTATATTAAGATTTAAGTTATACTAATACAATAATTTTGGATATTTAAGACTAAAAAAGGTATTTTTTTTATAACTTTAGACAAAACTATTTTTTATGAAAAAACTACACTATTTAGCGATAGGTTTATTCTCAATGAACGCTATTGCTCAAAACAGTGAGGCTAACCAGTCTTTTAATTGGGCTATTACACCTGACACTTTTTATGTAACACCTGCTCTACGAGATGTAGAACAAATTACAGATTTATTCCCTAATGAGGAAAAAGAACATGTCTACAACAATAATTTTAGACGACAAAAGTACGTTAATGCTAACGCTTACCCACATGGTAACGATCCAATATGGCAAAAGGATAAAGGAGAACAATTTAATAAAGCTCCAATACAAAACTGGGAAGGAATTAATTCAAATTTAGGTTTTCCACCGGATCCTTCTGGAGCAGCAGGACCAAATCATTACGTTCAAATGGTAAATTCTAGAATTCAAATTTTTGATAAAACTGGAAATTCTTTGTGGGGTCCAAATGCTTTAACCTCAATTTTAAGTTCAAATAGTGGGGATCCAATTGTAATGTATGATAGATTTGCGGATAGATGGTTTTTAAGTGGATTCGGCACAGGAAACTCTTTATCTTTTGCAGTATCACAAACAGCAGATCCAACCGGAGCTTATTACACTTGGCAATTTTCCATGAGCTCATTACCTGATTACCCTAAATACGGATTATGGCATGATGGCTATTATTTAACCGCTAACAAATCGGGAGCAGATTGTTTCGTTCTCGACAGAGATGCAATGCTATTAGGTGATGCTAATGCACAAATGATCTCAATGACCATTCCAAATTTAACAACAGGTGCAGGAACAGAAACGGGTGGCTTTCACTCTGTAGCTCCTTCGCATGCAGATTTTGTAATGCCTGCGGCTTCGGAAAAAATGAATTTATTTTACTTTCAAGATGATGCTTGGGGAGGAGTCGCTCAAGATGAAATAAAAATATGGGAAGTTGATGTAGACTGGGCAACAACTGCTAATTCTTCAGTAACTGAAATTCAAACATTAGCTACTACAGCATTTGATTCACAATTTAACTCATCATGGAATGATATTGAACAGCCTGGTACCTCACAAAGAATTGATGGTATTCCTGGTGCATTTATGTATAGAGCGCAATTTACAGAATGGGGATCTCATAATACAATAATGCTAAATCACACGGTTGATGTAGACGCAACTAATCATGCGGGAATTAGATGGTACGAATTAAGAGAAGTAGCTGGTGTTTGGTCAATTCACCAACAATCTACCTTTGCTCCAGATGCAGAAAGTAGATGGTTAGGTTCAATTTCAATGGATTATCAAGGGAATATTGGTTTAGCTTATGCTGTATCTGGACCTACTGTTTCTCCCTCCCTAAGGTATACCGGAAGATATGCATCCGACCCTTTAAATCAAATGACTTTAGCTGAAGAAAATATCATTATTGGTAGTGGTGCGCAATCTGGAGGTAACAGATTTGGAGATTATGCTCATTTATCAGTAGACCCTGACGATAACGCTACATTTTGGTATACTTCGGAATATATTACTGGAGGAAATAGATCTACAAGGATTGCATCTTTCAAATTAGCTAATGATTTTAATGATGACATTGGTGTAATTGCACTTACTTCTCCAGTTGACGGTGCTTTAACTGCAAATGAAGTAGTTACTGTTACTTTAAAAAACTTTGGTTTAAATTCAGCAAATAACTTCCCTGTAAGCTATCAAATAAATGGTGGAGTAGCAGTAACCGAAACTTATTCAGGAGCAGCAATCGCTGCAAATACTACAGCATCATATACTTTTTCAGCAAATGGAGACTTTAGTACAACAGGTCTTTATAATGTAAAAGCATACACTGCTATGGTAGGAGATCAGTTCTTATCAAATGACACTTTATTAACTACAGTAAACCATTTATCTTCAAATGATATAGGGATTACCATTATTAACTCTCCAAACTCTGCTAATAATATAGGGATGGAAAATATTGATGTAACTATCGAAAATTTCGGAACTGTAAATCAATCAAATTTTGATATAGCTTACACCATTGATGGTGGTACGCCTGTTGTAGAAAACATTGCTGCAACATTAAATTCTGGAACAACTATGAACTACACTTTTACTGTTCAAGGTGACTTTACAGCATTAGGTTCGTATGACATTGTTGCTTATTCATCTTTAGTTGGAGATGCTATCAATACAAATGATACTACTTACAAAACTGTTGAACATTCGAATTGTCAACCTACAGGAAATTGTTCTTATGGTGATGGTGTTACGTTATTCCAGTTAGGTACTATTAATAATACTTCAGGATGTACTACAGGTGGATATACTGACTATACTACGCAAGTTACTGACTTAGAAGTTGGTCAAAATCACGATCTGACTGTAACATCTGGTTGGACTACTCAATACATTTCAGTGTGGATTGACTATAACGACAATTTCTTCTTTGAAGCTAATGAAATGGTTATAGATGGTTTACAATCCAATTTAGGAACAACTACTCCAATTACTTTAGCAGCCAATGCACCAATCGGTCAACATTTATTAAGAATAAAATCTGGAGACAATCAAGCTACTACCCAAGATCCATGTATTGATATGAGTTATGGAGAAACAGAAGATTATAAAGTAAATTTAATTTCTGCATCCTTAACTAATGATATCGGTATAACTGCTATCACTTCACCAAACTCTAGTTCTACATTAGCTAATGAAACAATTACTGTTTCTATAGAGAATTTTGGAACAATAACTCAATCAAATTTTGATGTAGCATATATTCTAAATGGCGGAACAGCAGTAGTAGAAAATGTTGCAATAACACTTAATGCAGGTCAAACAATAACATACAACTTTACAACTATTGCTGACATGACATCAATTATTGATTTTGATATTGTAGCATATACATCACTTGTTAGTGACATTGATAATACAAATGACACCACGTACAAAACAGTTTCTCATCAATCTACAGATGATATTGGTGTTATTGCTATCACTTCTCCAAACTCTAGTTTTACATTAGCTAATGAAACAATTACTGTTTCTATAGAGAACTTTGGAGCAAATTCAGAATCAAATTTTGCTGTAGCTTATACATTGAACGGTGGAACTCCAGTAGTTGAAAATATTACATCAACACTTAACGCTGGTCAAACTATGACATATGATTTCACAACAGTAGCCGACATGACTGCACTTATTGATTTTGATATTGTTGCATATACTTCTTTAGCCGGAGATACTGATAATACAAATGATACAACGAACAGAACAGTAACCCACATGGATGATGTAAGTGTTGAAGAAGAATCAATTGATGATGCCATCACAATTGTTTCTATCGAAGGAAATCTTTATACCTTAAAAGTAAATTCTGATATTTTCTTGAATTCAACTGTAAAAGTTCACAATACTTTGGGGCAACTTGTATATACCTCAACTGTTGAAACGGAAACATTTACTGTTGATTTATCAAACTTTGCAAAAGGTGCATACTTAGTAAATGTTAGAAATAACCAAACAAGTAAGTTAATTAAACTAGTAAAATAAGTATTTAAATACTTAACATTATATTAAGCGTTCTAATTAAATTAGAACGCTTTTTTTTTATCAAACTTTTACTGATTAGTAAATAATCAATAAAAAGATTAAATATTAATCAAATTATATTATATTTGTCTCAGTCAAATGGTCTAGTACAGAATCACTTAGAACAAACTAATCCCTTTACCGTTTAGACTATCACCCTTATAAGATAAGAAAACGTATGCTAGTAAAAACGTATGGATGTGCAGTATATGGAATAGAGGCTATTCCAATCACAGTAGAAACAAATTTAGGTAGAGGCATAAATTTTTATTTAGTTGGCTTACCAGATAGTGCAGTTAAAGAAAGTCATCAACGTATTAAGGCTGCTTTTTCTAATAATGATTATAAATTTCCTAGGAATGAAATAACTATTAATATGGCCCCTGCGGATATCCGTAAAGAGGGCTCATCTTATGATTTGACTATAGCTATAGGTATTTTAGCTGCCAGTGGAATAATAGCGACCCCAAAGGTAAGCGAATACGTTATCATGGGCGAATTGTCACTTGATGGTAGTCTAAGAAGTATAAAAGGAGCACTACCAATGGCAGTAAAAGCAAGAGATCAAGGGTTTAAAGGTGTAATTCTACCAAAGCAAAATGCTCAAGAAGCTGCTATAGTTAATGATATTGATGTTATAGGCGTTGAAACCTTGTCAGACCTAGTTAATCATTTCAATGGAATTAAAGAAATAACACCTGAACAAGCAGACTTGGATAGTAATAGATTAAAAACAAATTATGATTATACGATAGATTTTTCAGATGTAAAAGGACAAGAGAATGTAAAAAGAGCAATGGAAATTGCAGCAAGTGGCGGACATAATATTCTATTAGTAGGTCCTCCAGGTTCAGGAAAAACTATGATAGCAAAAAGATTACCGACTATTCTACCACCACTAACTTTAAATGAAGCAATTGAAACTACAAAAATTCATTCCGTAGCGGGATTAGTTGGTGCCAATTCAGGAATTGTTACCACTAGACCGTTTAGAAGTCCGCATCACACAATTTCAGATGTTGCCCTTGTCGGAGGTGGATCAAACCCTAAACCTGGCGAAATTTCATTAGCCCATAATGGCATTCTATTTTTAGATGAATTACCTGAATACAAAAGACAAGTATTGGAAGTTATGCGTCAACCCTTAGAAGATAGGTGTGTTACTATATCAAGAGCTAAAATGTCCGTAGACTACCCTGCTGGATTTATGTTAGTTGCATCTATGAACCCGTCACCCTCAGGTAATTTTTTTGACCCTAATGATCCAAACTCTGATCCAGAATATGTAGTTAAACGGTATTTAAATAAAATTTCAGGTCCCCTAATGGACCGAATAGATTTGCACATTGAAGTTCCTGCTGTAAAATTTGATGAATTATCAAGTAAAGTTAAAGGTGAATCAAGTGAACAAATTAGGAATCGTGTTTTAAAAGCGAGAGACATTCAAGAGAAACGATTTATTGAATATGACGGTATCTATCATAACGCACAAATGACGCCCAAGTTATTAGAACATTTTTGTGAAATTGATGATGCTGGGCAAACATTACTAAAACTTGCTATGAACAAAATGGGCCTATCAGCACGGTCATACGCAAGGATTTTAAAAGTATCAAGAACCATAGCTGATTTAGAAAATAGTGAAGATATAAAACCAAACCATATAGCTGAAGCAATACAATATAGATCTATGGATAGAAATGGGATGATGTAATAGTTGTATTAATTTTAAAGTATAATGAACAGAAAAACCAAGTTTCGTGCTTTATTCATGCGCTTTATCTAAGATAACAATTGAAATTTAGAATCATCACTTTCCAGTTTTTTAACCACACAAAAATATTTTATAACATTGTTTCCTAATTTCTTATTAAGAAATTTCAATTTTATAAAAACATAAAAAAATATATAATTATATTAATAGATTTAATATATTTGTCGAAAATAAACTTAAACACAATGAAAAAAAAATTATCCGCATTATTTTTAATGCTGACATTAGTATCCTATGGACAGAATAACTTTAACAAGTGGTCTATAGATTTAGGACTAGGAATGAATAAAGCTTGGGTTCATAGAGGTCAAGCTAAAGGAATTAACACCCCTCAGATTGCCATAGGTGGTCGTTATATGTTAAATAATAACTTTGGATTCAAACTAAGTTATGATTATAATAGTTTTAACAATAAAGATCTTTTTACAAATGTAAACTTATCCTCATTAACCGGATCAGCAGTTGCTAACCTTGGACACTTATTACGTTTCGAAACGTTTGCTCCAAAATTTGGTTTATTAATGAATGTTGGTGCTGGTGGTTCTTTTTTAACTTCAAAAGATTTATCATACACTGATAGAATGCTTCATGGAACTGTTGGTTTTACGCCTCAGTATAAAATTTCTGACAGAGTATCTGTTAACTTAAATTTAAGTACAACATTTAATGTGTTACAAGGTACTAAATTTGATGGGACTCCTATTGAATTTAAAACGTCTTTAGATGGAGTGTACAGTAATTTAGGAGCAGGGGTTTCAATAAATCTTGGTAAAGAAAAACAACATGCGGATTGGATACCAACAGTGTCAGGCCAAAATTCTTCCCTTATTGACATTTCTAAATATGACGCATATGAAAACAGAATAAAAGCACTGGAAGATTCATTAGCTAACATTAAATTGGTTTATAACAGCAATAATGGAAGTCCTATTACTAATTGTAACTTTAACAATTGGTCTATTGATTTAGGTTTAGGAATGAATAGAGCTTGGATCCATAGAGGAGCTGCTACAAAGATTAGTATTCCTCAAGTTGCAATTGGAGCACGTTACATGCTAAATAATAACTTTGGATTTAAACTAGGTTTTGATTATAACCGTTTTAAAAACAAAGATATATTTACTAATGTTAATCTATATTCTATTACTGGTTCAGCTGTAGCTAATTTAGGTCATGTTTTACGCTTTGAAAATTTTGCTCCTAAATTTGGTTTATTAATGAATGTTGGTGCTGGTACATCTTTTCTTTCTTCAAAAGATTTAGATTACTTTGATAAAATGCTTCACGGAACTATTGGATTTACACCTCAATATAAAGTTACTAGCAGATTTTCTGTCAACTTAAATTTAAGTACAACATTTAATATATTACAAGGTACTAAATTTGATGGAACTCCTATTGCACTTAAAACGTCTTTAGATGGTATTTATAGTAACTTAGGTGTAGGTGTTTCTTTCAATTTAGGTAAAGAAAAAGAGCATGCGGATTGGATACCTATTGGTAATTGTAACAACTCTTCTATACCTAATTCAAACATGGACAATACAAAATATGATGCCTATGAAGCTCGTATAAAAGCTTTAGAAGATTCTTTAGTAAACACAAATATCATTGATAAAGATGGTGATGGTGTTCCTGACGAACATGATTTATGCCCTAATGAGCCTGGTCTATTTTCTCACAACGGATGTCCTGATACAGATGGAGATGGTGTAAGTGATTTACAAGATGAATGTCCAGAAATAGCAGGTGTTAGTTCAAATAATGGTTGTCCAGCTGTAGATAAAGAAGTTCAGGTTGTAATGGAAGTAGCATTAAAATCTGTTCAGTTTGAATCTGGAAAAGCAATTTTATTAAAACGTTCTCATAAGTCTTTAAATAATGTTGTTACAGCAATGAACGATAATCCTATATACTATTTAAATGTTTGGGGTTATACAGATAACACTGGTGATGATGCTTTAAACTTAAACTTATCTAAGAAAAGAGCAGCAACTGTAACTGCTTATTTAATAGCTCATGGTATTGACAAAAGTCGTTTACATACTGAAGGTTTTGGGAATTCAAATTCTGTTGCGTCTAATGAAACTGATGCAGGAAAAGCTTTAAACAGAAGAGTAGAATTTAAGGTTGTATTCAAATAATAATAATAATAATTGAACATAAAGAATTAAATTTAATTCTTAAAATAAAGAGAGCAGTGAAAACACTGCTCTCTTTTTTATGTTTAAAATCGAATTAAACAACTCAGTACCGCTTAAAATTAATAGAATTTTATAATTTTAACCACTTATATTTTTTTTTTGATTACATTGCAAGTACATAGTATTTAATTTTCTCTTTTAAAAAAATAAACAATGAAAAAAAATCTAACCGCATTATTTTTGATGCTAACAATAGTATCCTTTGGTCAAGACAACTTTAATAAGTGGTCCGTTGATTTAGGGGGAGGTGTAAACAAAGCATGGTCTTATAGGGGACAAGCTCCAAACATAGGTATGCCACAAGTAGCCATAGGAGGCCGTTATATGTTAAATAATAATTTTGGTTTGAAATTAGGTTTGGATTATAATCAATTTAAAAATAAAGATCTATTTATAGCAACTCACTTATATTCTCTTACTGGATCTGTTGTTGCCAACCTAGGTCATGTTTTACATTTTGAAACTTTTGCACCAAAACTAGGTTTATTAATGAATGTTGGTGCCGGAACATCTTTTCTTTTATTTAACGATTCTCAGAATACTGATAAGATGTTACATGGAACGATAGGATTTACTCCGCAGTATAAAATCACGTCAAGAGTGTCAGTTAACTTAAACTTGAGTGCGACATTAAACATCCTTCAAACTACTAAATTTGATGGAACTGCAGCAACTATTCAAACAGGACCGGATGGTGTTTATAGTAATTTTGGAGTTGGTTTTTCTATTAACTTAGGTAAAGCAGAAGAACATGCAGATTGGACTCCAACAGAATTAGGAGAAAAGAATTTACCTATTGATAATTCTATCGCTGAAGCAAATACTGCTAGAATTAAAGTTTTAGAAGACTCAATAGCTAATATGATGACTATGTCTGATAGAGACGGAGATGGTATTGCTGATGCATATGATGATTGTCCAGAAGAAGCAGGAAAGTTTTCAGATAACGGTTGTCCAAATGCTGATAGTGATGGAGATGGTATAAATGACTTACAAGATAAGTGCCCTGAAATACCAGGTGTACTAATTAACAACGGTTGTCCTGCTGTTAACATTGATGTACAAAATGTAATGAATGTTGCATTGAAAGGTGTACAGTTTAAATCAGGAAAAGCTATTTTATTGAAACGTTCTGATGCTGTTTTAAACAATGTTGTAAAGGTTATGAGAGAAAATCCTTCTTACTTTTTAAATGTTTGGGGATATTCAGATAACTCAGGTGATGATGCGTTAAACTTAAAACTATCTAACGACAGAGCTAATGCTGTGGCTTCCTTTTTAGTAGCTAATGGTGTAGAACAAAATCGTTTACACCCAGCTGGATTCGGTAATACAAATCCAATATCCAATAATGATTATGACTGGGGACGAGCTTTAAACAGAAGAGTTGAGTTTACAGTGGTTTTCAAATAAATATTTAAAACATAAATGTCTAGTCCTAAATTATTAAAGGACTAACGTTATTAATTAAAGCTGAACAATGATCTCATTGTTCAGCTTTTTTTTGTATTGTAACGTTTTCTTTTCCGTCTATTTTGTTCGCATATTTTTATTGGTACCAGTAAATGATTTGAGTAGTATTGTAAACCTATATCAGAGTGATGTATTAACGATTATACTCTCTATTTATTATAGCCATTTCAAGTACTCTAATAGTGCTGCCTACACAAAACTATAGCAACGTCATAACCCAAAATATTTATAGCATAAATCCCGTATTTAATACCTAGTATAACGTATTTAATCTGTTTCCAACATATGCAAAACTACTTACCCCAGGCTGAATCATGTTGTTCTATCTAAACTGTATTAATTAAATTAATTATATTTATAACTTTTTTAATAGATCGTTCAATAATATCTTTAATTCGAGACTTCTGTTTTTTAAGACCTTTATTTTAGTTTCAAGTTCTAGATTTTTTTGTTCTGAAGCTCTTGACATAGTTTTAATTATTGGTTTCCCCAAATAAAGTAACCATATCTTGTACCTAACTCGTTACAGTCGGCTCTTTTTTCATGGAATTTTATCAAGAAACATTACTCAAGCTCTACAACCAATTAAAGTTTAAAAGAAAGTGAGTAATCTTTTATTGTACGTTTTACACTACCTGTTTTTTGATGTTTTCATACCTTTTTATTTTAGTGTATCGCTATTTCAAGACGGGACACTAATAATAGTATCAAATTTATCCTAATTCCCAACTCATAATTTGATTCGCTATATATTCCCAAAGCGTTAAATTAATATCTATGTTACCTTCAAAAAAACAAATACGTATTTAAAAAATACACTTTAAATAACCAGAAATACTTTATAACTCATACCATTCTATATCCGATAAATTTTCACGTCTTCCTTTATTTTTTACAGGATAATTTGTAACCAAATAATTTACAATTACCTCTTGATTTGCTCCTAATTCCCAAAGATTTTGAGTTTCTTGCATCCATTTAATAGTCGTATTCCATCCATCACTATTCATTCGGTTCTGCAGAATTAATTTTGATGAATGACATCCAGTGCAGTTATTTACAACAGTCATTAATCCTTCCGCCTCAACGAATCCAGTTTTGACGTGTATACCATTTTCAATTCGATCTTCATCAATCTCTATTTCCGACAATTTAACTTTAACCGGAACAGTTAATTCCAACTTTGGAGTTGAATCAAAAAAATGAGGGTACATTAAATGAAACGGAATAAAAAACAACATAAATATAACTAACCCAGATAACATTCTAATTAACCGAGATGAATTTTGTAAATCTTCTTCTATTGACATTTAGTTAACTTTTACAGCAATTCTGTGACATGCATTATTTAAATATCCTTTTGGATTCCAACCAGGAACAAGCATAGGTTGCGACTTCCCTTCACTGTCAGTAGCTCTAGCCCAGACTTCATAATATCCTTTTTTAGGAAAACTTATTGTAGCTTGAAAATGTTGCCAAGCTAATCTATTCACCGGTTTTTCAACAGCGCACTCCTTCCAAGTAGCTCCAAAATCTATAGAATACTCCATTTTCACAACCTCTAATTCACCAGCCCAAGCGTGCCCTCTAATCGATAATGGTTTTTCCACTTTTAGTATACCTCCAGATTTTGGATATGTAATTAATGATTTTACAGGCATAGATTCGATAATACCCATATCTTCATCTTTCACTTTTTCTCCTGGCGAAACTGGATTTTTGGGTACTCTATAAGCGGTACCTGTCATTTTTGTTCCATCATGAACTTTATTTCTGATACTAATTCTGTTTAGCCATTTCCCTGAAACTGAGGCTGGCCAACCACCAGCAATTAAACGCAATGGATATCCATGTATTAAGGGGATATTTTCTCCATTCATTTCAAAAGCTAAAATGGTTTCATCTTGTAACGCTTTGGACATTGGACATCCTCTAGAAATAGGTTCTTTTTTAGGGTCTCCACTTAAATGTGTGTCCGCAGCATGAAACCCAATATAAACAGCATTACTTTCAATACCTGCATCTTCTAAAACATCTCGCAACCTAACACCTGTCCATTTAGCACAATGCACAGCTCCAATTGTCCATTGATTTCCTTTAGCAGGTGGATTAAATTCGCTTCTTCCATTACCACCACATTCTAAAGTTAATTGGTACGAATACTGCTTAAATTTAGATTTTAATTCAGCTAGCGTATATTTTTTTTGATTGACTACCGATTCTCCATCTATTGTCAATGTCCATTTATTAATATCAATATCTTTAGGCACTAATCCGTTATTCCTTACAAACATAGCTGAATTAGGCGTAATTTCATTATCTAACAAATGTGCTTGTGCCTCAATGTTTAGCGGTTTATCGTTGAGCACAATCATATCTTTATGTTTACTATACATTTTAAATGGATCAGTACCATCTATAGCTAAAGGTACATAACCTTCAAGTAAATTAGACCCAAAAACAATTTCTGTTCCAATGAGCATAGCAAATGAACTTAAAGTTGCTTTTTTAACAAAATCTCTTCTCTTCAAAATAATTAATTTAATGGATTATTAAAACAATCTTATGCAATATATATAATATAAAAAATTTATTATGTAATAAATATTACATTTGTATTTTGCTAAACATACAATTAATACATCTTGAAATCATTAAAATATCTGTAAGACTATTTAAAAAATATATTTATAAGATAAGTGAATACAAAAAACCAGAATATTTTTAGATATTCTGGTTATAATAATCAATTAAATATAAAAGCGTTAACTTAAAATAGCTCTATTTTATTAACAGCTTTTGATAAGAATATTTACTGTTTTGTTTTATTTTTACAATATATAAACCGGCTGGAACCTCATGTGAAATTTCATCATTTGAATTTGAGTTATTTTTTTCAAAAACTAATTTCCCATCAATAGTATACATCATTACATCAAATTCTCCCTCAGTTTCAATTTTAAAATAATCTATTGATGGGTTTGGATATACTACAAACTTGTTCTCCTTACTATCTTGATTTATAGACAATGTTGTTACCGGTATATTAGAACAACTATAACCTTGTTCATTATAAAATACTTGTACACTATCAGCAATGTTTAATAACTTCAAAACACTTCCATCATAAGTACCATCATAGCTACGTCCATATAAAAATGCAAAATCATAACACTTCATATCACCAGCAGCTAGAACATCTTCAGCTGCACATATGAACATTTTTCTATCGCCAGGAACATTACCCGAACTTAATTCAGTCCAACTATCCAAATCCGAAAATAAAAAATCTGTAGGATTAGATCCATAAATTCCATCTCCTCCATATGTAAAAGGATTTCCTGACCCCCCCCAATTACTTTGCATATAACCGTAGTATTGAGACGGTACATTAAGACTAACACCACCAGTATTATTTTCATTAATATATCCAGCAGTTGCTGCATTTTGATTTAATAATTTCACTCCTACAGCAGGTGGATTAAGTCCATAATTAGCGGTTCCCCCATCATCATTTAAATCTCCATTATATGTATATATTAAACTTCTAGCCGTATCAGAACCAAAAAAGTCATCTTCTCCATATCCGACATCTCCATCTGTATAATTTGCTACCTTAAAATCATAAAGCGTTTGTGTACTTCTGTTTATCACTTTTAAATTAACAAAAGTGGTATTATCTAAATATCCATTAGTCCCGTATTGATATATCATATAATGCAATTCTAACCCAATCGGATCACCTCCAGAAGCATGAAGAATACCTTTATCATTTAAAATCATATAACTGGCTTTATCGCCTCTAATTAACGGCACATCACCATCAATTAATGGTAAATATTCTCCATTGGAACCATTTGGTCCATTTGGATTATCATAAAATGGAGCCAAATAATAGTCTTGCCCTAAAGATATATCTCCATGTGCTGGCCATTCCAGTATATCTTGTGGAGCCTCATAACCAACCGTATTAAAGTTTTGCAAGTGGTTATCAACCTCTATTCTACTAATTGTCCAAATGCGGTCATAAGCAGCAATCTCAGAAGGAATAATACTCGCATCTCCATAAGCCACTCCACTGCTTCCTGTTCCACCACCAAATGTAGACAGAGGTCCTGTAGAAAAATCTAAATCAGTACTGTTCGTTTGTGCTGCTAGTTTAATTTGACCATTTACATCTGTACCTCCAAACCAAAAAGAACTAGAGAATATAGTACTAACCCCACCATTTATTGGCACCTCATATCCAGCTGAATTAGTATCATTAAACAAAATACCATTTGTATTAATAGAAGCCTTAACGTTATTTAGATCTAAATCATATTGAGTTTGAGAGTATGTTGAAAGAGAAGTCAACAAAATCATTATAGTAGAAATTTTTTTCATAGTTGTTTATTTAAAAGTTACTTTCAAATCTACACAACATAAACAAAACAATTACCTAACAATCACAAACTTATCCCCAATTTTATACAAGTCTATCAAATCTTATCTACTTAAAAAACATGAAATGATGTCAGAACAGATTATCACATCCCTGTAATCATAAAGTCTGTTCTTCTATTCTTAGCTCTATTAGCCGAATTTGAATTTTTAACTTTTGGTTTTGTTTCACCATACCCTTTAGCTTTTAACCTTGCTCTATTAACACCTTTAGAAGTTATGTAATTCATTGAAGAAGTAGCTCTTTTTTGACTCAAAACTAAATTCTCATTGTCATTCCCCAAATCATCAGTATGCCCTTCTATAGTAACCGTTACGCTATTATTTTCTTTTAAAAAATTAATGAATTGGTCTAATATAAATTTAGAATCCGAATTTAATTCATATGAATTAGTAGCAAATAAAATATTATCAATAGTAAATGATTTTCCTACGTCAATTTTTCCAATTTCCATTTGAATTTCTTCTTCATAAAAAGTTTCATTCTTATTTTTCATTTCCTCAATCACTTCGGCTTTAATTAACTTAGTATCAAAAGAGTGTCCTTTCTTCTTCACTGTAACCATTATATCTTGTACATCTCCCACTTCCACAATTGCAGCAAACTTTCCATCATCTCCATTTATTTTCACCTCAACAGATTTTCCTGAATTCTTATATGCTATTTCAACTTTAGCATCTTTAAGAGGCTCTCCTTCATCATCTAAAGCTTCACCTTTTAGCATCATCACCTTTTTGGGTCTTGCTTCTTCATACAACTCAAAATAATAAATATCTAATCCACCTGCTGATTCTTTTCCCCCACTTGAAGTAAAATAAGCTAAATGCCCATCTGTTGAGACTACAAAACCTACTTCATTATTTTTTGTATTAATTGGATGACCTAAATTTTTAGGCTCAGACCAACTCCCATCACCGTTAAGCCTTGTATAATACATATCAAAATTCCCAAATTCAGGCGCACCTTTTCGTATTGAACTAGTTTGAGAAGAAAAGTACATAGTTTCTGAATCTTGATGTAAAAAAGGAGTTTTGTCATGACCGGCTGTGTTTATTCCAGGAACAGGTTTTGCCATGCCCCATTGACCATTTGGTTTACGTTTTGAATAAAATATATCAGTATTTTGAGTTGTTCTTCTGTTAGCAGAAAAATATAACGTGTTTCCGTCCGCTGAAAGTGTTGGCTGTGCTTCCCATCCATCTTCAGTGTTAATCGCAGGACTCAATATTTTTAAATCAGACCAAGAATAGTCATTCCCACCTTCACCAGAACGCTCAAAATAGGTTACATATATATCACAATTTTTATATTGTTGTCCATAAACTTCCGTCATTTTACATCCACAAATGAACATTTCTTTATTATCTAAGGATAAACTAACTCCACCAAAATCAACAAATGCCTCTGAATTAAAAGGTGCGCCTAACTTATTTCCCACATTAAATGCACTTTTCACACTACTTCTTTCACTAGCTGAAAAACGTTCTTTTAATTGTACTTGAATATCACCCAAGTTTTTTTCATCCATTCTACGTGTATAAAAAATCAATTCATTATCTGGTGAAATCATAGGCAAAAACTCATCAGAGTTCGTTGACACTCCCCTTACCAAATGAGGTTCATAAGGTACTACTTTCGAGAAAAACTCTTCTTTTGCTTTTTTCTTCCCCTCGATTTTTGGAATAATATTTTGTACTTCTGATTTCCATTTAACATATTCTTCTGGATACTTATCTGTATCTTTATGACTATATGCTAAAAATTGCTTCCAATATGTTATCGCATTTTCTTTATCATCAAACATATAATAAATTAACCCTATTTTGTAAAAAGTTGAAGCATGATAATCATTACAAATATCAAGCGTGTTTTTATAACCTTTCATAGCTCCCATATAAACCGATTTCAATCTTGAAAGCGTGATACGACCCTGATTATACCCCTCTTCCATTCTTTCACCTCTCTTAAAGTTATACTCAGCTTGCATAAATCTTGTATACGCATTTTCAGGATCCGCTTGTATTGCTTTTGAATAAGCAATTGATTTCTCTCTTTCGGTTGACTTTGGGCTAGTCGTGATTTTCATTATTTTCATCACTTTTTTATCTGGCAGCAAACAAGATTCATCATCTTCTAAGTCTTGAGAAAAAGTAGTCATAGCAATAAATAGAATAACTATAGTGGATAGTAAAAATTTAATCATTTGTTTGTTTTTGTTTTGTTATGATCAAATAGTACACCGAAACCTCAGTGTATATTTAATTAGGTTTTAAATTTAAAAAAAGTATTTCATATTTAAATCAATACTGACAATATTTGTTGACGTTAGAGTGTTCATATTCCATATACTTAATAAATAATATCTTGCGTTTACTCCCAATTCATAAGAATTACTGTTTTTTAATAATGATCCACCTAAACTTACATAGGGTTGAATTTGATTTACAATTTGATTTACATTTGTCCAAACCCCACCACCAAATTCTTTACTTGTAAAAATATAATTTACGCCTCCTCCCATATTAACATAATAATTTTTAGTTACAGAATAATTATAAACTATTGGTACAGTAACAGAGTTTAATCTTAATGAATTGATTAAATATGTATTTATTCTAGTATCAAAAGCTGCAAATTCATACAATACACCTGTTGAAATAGTCTTGTAATCCCCTAAATCATATTTAATAGGTAAACCAATATTAAATCCATAACCACTTAATGATGTAAATAACCCAGTAGATTTATTCCTAATAGTTTGGAACTTAACAGAAGGTGACACTTCAATACCTAAGCTAAAATTAGATTGAGAATAAGATAAAGTTTGAATTAAAATCATACCGAAAAAGCAAATTAGTTTTGAATACTTCACCATTATATTATTTTTTAAATTTATAAAATTTGTTTTCATATTAATTTGATATTTTACAATTTACCTTCCCACTCCTTATAAAATTGTTTTAAAAACAGTTCCATAAACTCATGTCTTTCCTTTGCTATTTCTTTTGCTGCGCTTGTATGAATTAGTTCTTTTAATTTTAACAATTTTTCATAAAAATGATTAATCGTATGACTTCTATTTTTATGATAAGAATCTAAATCTTTATGTGTCATTGGTTTTATATGAGGATCATAAAGTAAAGAACCAAATTTACCGCCAAAGGCAAATGTTCTCGCCACTCCAATTGCACCTATGGCATCTAATCTATCTGCATCTTGAACAATTTCTCCCTCAATAGAATTCATTTTATTGGCTTCCACTCCACCCTTATATGAACAATTTAACACAATATGAATAACCGCTTCAATTTCTTGGTGACTAATTTCATTGAACTTAGATAAAATCTCAGTGGTTCTTTGTATTGATTCAGTTTCAAAATTTTCAACAAACTTATGATCTGCAATATCATGTAATAAAGCACCTAATTCAACAATAAAAACATTTGCATTCTCTTTAACAGCAATTTGTTTAGCTAATTTCCAAACGCGTTCTATATGAAACCAATCATGGCCGGAAGAGTCATTTTCAAAAATTGGCTTGAGTTGTGAGATCAGTGTTTGAATGATATTATCTTTATCCATACCATAAAGATAAAAAAACCTATTTCAAATTAATGAAATAGGTTTAAAATTATTAAAAAATCAATGTTTATTTAGCAACAATAAATTTTTCAGTTTTAATTGCAATACCATTTGAAACTACTTGGTAAAAATACACACCGTTGTTGTAAGTTGACATATCAACAGTTTCAGTTCCATTAGAAACAGTAATCGCTTCAATAGTTCTTCCAGTCATATCAATAATATTGATTGATTCAGCTTTGTTACTACCTAACATGATTGTTAAAGAGTTAACAACTGGGTTTGGGTATGCTGAAATTTCTGAAATAGCATCCTCTTCAACTCCTGTTACAGCAGTTACAGTATAACTACTACATGCTAAATTATCTAATGCGTTTGCATCATCAGCAAACTGATTATTAACTGAAGCAGAACCAACTCCAATAGCCACACCACAAATATTACCCGTAGTACCACCTAATAACGCATACATTTCATCCATAGTTTTTGTTGGAACTGGAATAGGTAAAACCATACCATTTTCAAAATCTTGAGTTAATACAGTACCAGACACCGAGTTTTCTTGAGCGAAATCAACATCATAATATGTTGTACCCACAACAACAGCAAAATATAAAGTATCACCAGTTACAATTGTACCACCGTTATTTGTAATTGAAAAACTCATGTCTACTGGATTATCAGAACTAGCTGCCCCTAACACATCTAAAGATGCAGTTAAATCTTGTTGAGCATTCACAGCAGTACCTAATACTAATGCTGTCATTAAAATGTAAATTTTTTTCATATTTTTTATTTTTATTTATTTACGCCAAAAATAGCGCCTATATTTGTAAACAATCCTCTATTTCTTTTAAAGGGGGGGAATTATATTATAAACGGAATTAGTAATACAAAAAAATTATGAAATCTATAATAAACTGGTCGGTAAAAGCATTTAATGATCTATCCTTAGAAGAACTTTACGATATGATTGCCTTAAGAGTTGAAGTCTTTGTAATTGAACAAAATTGTCCTTATCAAGATTTAGATGGAAAAGATAAGGTATCCTTCCATTTATTGGGTAAAGACATTCAAGGTAACATTGTAGCCACTCTTAGAATACTACCTAAAGGAGTTTCATATGAAGAAGCTTCAATAGGAAGAGTTGTCACTTCAGAAAAGATAAGATCGTGGAAAAAAGGACATGAATTAATGACTGAAGCTATGCGTTTTATTACAGAAAACTATCCTAAAGAGAATGTCAGACTTTCGGCTCAAACTCATTTAGTATCTTACTATGAAAAGCATGGTTTTGACGCAACAGGTAAAACCTATTTAGAAGATGGTATTCCACATTCTGAAATGTTATACATGTCTATCTAAATGTAAGTAAATTTACAAATCAAAAATCAATTATAAAAACAGAGGGGTAAAATTAACAAAATGCTTATTTTTGTACCACATTAAAATAAAACAAATGAACACTGAAATTGATGAAATTGGTGACAACCATTTCGGAACAGCAGGTGACACTCCTATGAGGAGTGATGCTTTCGAATTAACTGACGATCAAAAAATAGAAAAAATAGAGGCTAATTTTATTGAAATTATGCACACCTTAGGTTTAGACTTGACTGATGATAGCTTAAAAGCTACACCAAAAAGAGTTGCTAAGATGTATGTAAAAGAAATTTTTGGAGGATTAAATCCAAAATCTGTTCCTAAAAACTCTACTTTCGAAAATAAGTATAAGTACAATGAAATGTTAGTTGAAAAAGACATTACAGTATATTCTACTTGTGAACATCATTTTTTACCGATTATTGGTAAAGCACATGTTGCTTACATAGCAGGTGATAATGTAATTGGACTTTCAAAAATGAATAGAATTGTTGATCATTACGCCAAAAGACCACAAGTTCAAGAGCGAATGACAATGCAAATTGTTAAGCATTTACAAGAATTTTTAGGAACTGAAAATGTAGCTTGCATTATTGATGCTAAACATTTATGTGTTAACTCTAGAGGTATTAAAGACATTCAGTCAAGTACAGTTACTGCAGAATATGGTGGTAAATTTAAAGACCCAAATGTTAAAAAAGAATTACTAGCTTATTTAGAAATGAAGCTTTAAGATATAGTATTCAATACTAGAGTCCATTAACATTTTTGTTAATGGACTTTTTGTTTTTACAAAACACCAGTATACCCAAACTTAATAATTTGTTCTGCATGTATATTTTACAGAAAATCGTTCCAACTCTACACCAATACAAAAAAAATTTGTTTTAATTTAAGTTGCTATTTGAGCATAATTCATTTTTTTTTACTTGGCTTGTCAAAAACTGACAGACTACACATTTCGACTACTAAACTAATAGATTATCAATTAAAATTATAAGATAACTACCCAACATTTAACACCCACATGAATCATCACCTCCACATTTTTTTTTCTTCTTAAAGAAAGGGGTATATTTCCACCCTAAATAAAGTAGGCTTAAACCTAAAATTATATATACTATTGTATTTTGCATTGTTTTACAAAGTTAACCTATTTTAGTGTTGCCAATTAAAAGGATAGCTAATTTGTGTTAAAATCTAAATTGACTTACACATTAAAGCGTACTATTTGCTGCTTTTATATTTTTAGTCATGAGTAGCTTCCTAAAAGGTAACATCCTGATGAATATCATTTACATACTATTGTTATTTTAATTAATTGCACTAATTTTGTTTTATGTTTAACCTACCCTCTCCACTTCAAAACGTAAATCATCCAATTACTTCTCAATTTGGGGTAGAATTATTTATTAAACGTGATGACCTAATTCATCCAGAAATTTCTGGAAACAAATGGAGAAAATTGAAATTTAATATTGAGAAGTATAAACAAAAAAAATACGACTCAATAGTAACGTTTGGTGGAGCCTATTCAAATCATATTGCCGCTACTGCAGCAAGTGGAAAACTATTAAACATTCCTACCATTGGTATTATTAGAGGGGAAGAATTGAATGTAAATTCAAATCAAACACTTAGAAATGCACATGATAATGGAATGAAATTAGTCTTTGTCAGTCGTTCAAAGTATAGTGAACGTTATGAACGTATTTATCATGAAGAATTGAGACTTGAATTTGGAAATACATTAATCATTAATGAAGGTGGTGCAAATTTTCATGGTGTAATTGGAAGTGGTGAGATTTTATCTGAAATCCATTTTACTCCTGATTACATCTATTCCGCATCAGGTACCGGAACTACAGTTGCTGGCTTACTATTAACAAGTGACACTACAAAAGTTGTCAGCGTACCTGTTTTTAAAAAAGGTGGATTTATTAAAGATGAAGTTGAGAACTTATTAATTCAATTTCAATTTAGTAAAGAGGAGTTAGCGGAGAAAATGAACCTTTTAGAGTTAAATTTAAATAATGATTTTGGTGGTTATGGTAAACACACTTCTGAATTAATTGAATTTATTAATGACTTTCACAAAATTACAAACATAAAGTTAGATCAAATTTACACAGCTAAAATGATGTTTGCTTTATTAAATGATATAAAATCTGGAAAAATAAAAACGGGCAGTAAAATTATTGCATTACACACTGGAGGTTTACAAGGACTATCATCCATACAACCGTTATTAAACTTTACTGTTTAATATTTTATTTTAGGCTGAATTGCGTAAATTTTCGTAAAATTATTCGTATTAAAAAAGGTTGAAAACAATAACATATATGCTCTATGTTTTTTCTTTATTGTAAAAATATTTTTTTGATTGTTTATATTTTTAAACACATAATACAAGAGTTCTGAACAATAAAACTTATCTTTTGACAACATACTAAACCTATGATCAAACGGAATCTTTTTTTCTAAATACTTATATGCTTCCTTTGCTACTTTATAATTGGCACTATCAACAAAAATTGGTCTACAAATGTAAAGTAAACTATCTGATGCATAATTTACAAAATGGGTTAAACTTGACAATTGAACACCATCAATTTCCTGCTTACTAACCTGCCCACCTAACGAATGAATTACTTTTAATTGCTGATTTTCTTTTACAATTATTCCACAATGGGTAAATACTTCCTTAGTTGTATTTGACAAGTGAAATGATAAAGGACCATCTCCTCTTCTTAAAACAATATCTCCTGGAAGAATAGAATCCAATATCGTTTGTGTTAGCTTTATATTAGATTTTCCATGAAAATTTTGAACTTTTCGAATATTGTCTGATTTTGATTTAGTCTTCTTTTCTGAAGATTCACAACCAACCATCAACACTAAGAAAAGTGTTAAAATAAGACTAAACTTCATAAAGGGCTACTATTTACTCTTCAGAAGATTCAGTTAATGGATTATCTTTTGTATAAGAAGCTACTTTCCAATCTGTTCCTTCTTTCTCTAAGTTGTATGTAAATGTAATATCATCAACACCGGGTAGTTCACGTTTTTCAGTACAAGAACATACTGCAAGATCACCATCAACTACACAAGTCACTTTACCAATAATTTCACTTTTATAAGTTTCACACCCCGCTTCTAATGCACCTTGAACAGCATCTCTTGCTTGTCCTTTTGATAACAATATAGCTTCATCACATTTACCAGTAGCCATTGCTTTAACAAAATTTTCAGTTACAGCTTCAGGCTTTGTACATGATACTATAACTAATACTGATAATAATGTAATTGCGATATTTTTAAAAGACATAATATTTTTTTAAGCAAATTTAAACATTTAAACCAATTTGTCACATTATAAAACACAAAAAAACCATTTACAAAAATTGCAAATGGTTTCAATTATACTATTTTATTTAATTAGTGTGTATCTATGTTCTCTACAGCTTCTTGTAAACCGTCCATAACACTTTCTAAGCCTTTTTCAACTTCTGATCCAATTTCTTCAACCGCACCTTCAACAGACTCTTCGATTTCCATCATTGACTCGTCCATTCCCATTTCATCCATACTTGGCATACCTGGCATATCTTTTCCTGCAGACGCAACTTTCCAATCACCTTCCACTTTTTCTAACTCGTATTTAAATGTTTTAAAAGTTAACACATCTTCTTGTTCAATACAAATGCAAACCGCATTATCACCCGTTACTTCACATGACGTTTTAACAATAGTCGTTTCATATTTATCACAACCAGCTTCCATCATTCCATTAACAGTTTCAACTGCCGAACCTGTTGATATAGCTAAAGCTTTATCACATTCTCCCATTGCCAATGCTTTCACATAAATTTCTGTTGCTGTTTCTGGCGTTGATCCTTCTGACGCACATGAAACCATCATGATTCCTGCTACTGCTACTACTATTAATGCTTTTATTTTCATTTTATTTTTTTTACAAATATAAGTATGCTTTTTTTAAAATCTATTTTTTATTGTGAATTATTGTTAAGTTGCTTTAATTTCACAAAAACAAATGTAAACAAAATCTAAACCACTTTACAACTAAAATTACTCCACTCTACCCATGAAGATTTTAACCTTTGGTGAAATCAAAATAGCTATCATACCGATAACTAATGTAAACAATCCAATCCCTGCAAACACAGACACATAGGAATACAATTGTAAATACTGTTCACCTTGATTAGAAACGTTTTCAAAATTCAAATGTGTTATAAATGGTGTTATATATTTTAAAATACCTGTTGTAAAAATGCTCTCCTGACCTGGCACTACCGTAGTTAATGATGCAATTTTTCCAGCGAAGAAGTGACCGTAAAATGAAGCTAAAAACCAAACCCCCATTAAAAATGATAAATGTTTTTTAGGAGACAACTCAGTCACTTTTGACAATCCAATTGGAGATAAAAACAACTCACCTAAGGTATACACTAGAATTCCACCCACTAAAAAAAGCATAGGAACTTGAGCTGTATCATTCAAAAAACGAGATGAAAATCCAAATGTTAAAAATCCTAAACCGACTAATACTAGTCCTATTCCCATTTTAACAGGAGAACTTGGATTCTTATTTTTTTGAGACAAATAAGTCCATAACCAGGAAAAAGGAATGGCTAGAAGAACAATATAGGCTGAATTTAAACTGTTAGACTGAGAAGCATTTATCCATTTTAAATCTACATTTCGTTGAGCAAATAAAGTTAAAGACGAACCTGCTTGTTCAAATACTATAAAAAACAAACAAGCCAATACCGTGAAATAAATAATTACGAGTAACTGCTTTTTTTCAAATGATTCAGAATTTCTGTAAATTTTAATCAACACAAAAACAATTACAAAGCTCACTACCCAAACTAAGTAGTGTTCAAATTCATTAAATTTAATTATTAATGCAATTAAGGGTACTGCAACAACGGAACCTAGTAGTATTAGATTTTGAATAGAAATACCTCCAAATTTATGTCTATACAAGATAGGATTAGTCACGCCACCTTTATCACCAAACACACCTTTATTCAACGCATTTTTAAAAATAAGTAACCCTAATATCATACCTAATCCGGCTAAACCAAAACCATAATGCCAACCATAAGTTAAACCAAGCCACCCACAAATTAAGGGCGCTAACCATCCTCCTATGTTTACACCCATGTAAAAAATCATGAAACCCGAATCTCTTTTTGAGCTTCCTTTTTCATAAAGACTACCAACAAAAGAAGATATATTTGGCTTGAAAAATCCATTACCTACAATCAATAAAGCTAAAGATGTATAAAATGTAATCGGATGTTCTATAGTTAATACAAAATGTCCTAAAGCCATTAATATTCCACCTAAAATAATGGATTTTCGATAGCCGAGCACTTTATCTGAGATTATACCTCCAATTAAAGGTGTTACATAGACCAACGAACCATAAGCTGCGAATATTCCAAAAGACATGTCATCACTGTATAATAAATGTTGTGTCATATACAACATTAATAAAGCACGCATACCATAGAAGGAAAATCGCTCCCATAATTCAGCAAAAAATAAATAATACAACCCTTTTGGATGTCCAAATAACGTTTCTTCTTCTTGTTCTGTTTTCATATTCAATTCTTTTATATTAGTAATTGAATGCAAGAACATGCATTAGTTAGAAAAGAAATAGCAATGTGTTAAATTATAACAATTAATTAGTGGTTGTGTCTAATTGTGTTCTCCAAACCGTAATGACATCAATCATTCTCAACAAAACGTAAATAATCGGTATTTGATGTATTATGAATAAACTCATTTAATAAAGCGGGGTCTATTGTTATATATTTTGGAATAAAACGTAACCGATATTTACCTTGTCCAATAAATGTAAACAAATCGTTTCTCTTTATTTTACTTTCAGAATCTAAACTCAAAATCTCATTTATGTTGTCCACAATTCTTGATAAATACGTTTGACTTTGAATTTCACCTCCGTTAAAAACAGAAATACACATATTTTTTTCATCTGCAAATTTTCGGCGAATAGCAAATTTCAAGACATTATTAAACTGAGTAGTTTTATTACCAAATTCAATCGTTTGATTTATAATTCCTTTGGTTGGAATTGAAATGATCAATTGATTCCAGTCTGTAAAATTGATTTTCATATAGGTGACATTCGGCCTTTGAGATAATTCGATCACCCAACTAGTTCCTAACACAAGGAAAATTGAAATTAAACCTGTCTTAGAAATTATTTTTATCAAATCAATATAAAATAGAAAAGACTCTATATGAAATACTTGTGGAACTTGAGAAATGAATATTAAAACAATGGAACATAAAGCAATGTACGCCACCACAACCATTTGTCTTGCTTTAAAGGTTTTGAATAAAGCTGTTCCTAGAAACCACGAAAGAATTGCTGATAACACTAAATCAGGAATAGCACTATACCTAACACCATACGTACTCACGGTATCATTAAACGTTAAAGCTAACACAAAGGACAATAACGATAAAGCCACTAAAGAAATGATGACTTTACCTACATTTTTTTTATTGTTGTATAAATATTCTGGTGCATGATCTAAAAAGAAAAGAGTCAAGATTAAAAATAAACTATTAAAAATTGAAAACACATTTTGACTCAGTAATATTAACCAATTATTAATAGTGTATTCCATATTAAAAAAGGTTATTACTCCTGAAAAACTCCATACAAATAAAGACAAACTTAAATATAGTAATCCTTTATCCACACGTTTCACTGTAATCTCATGAATAAACTGATTTTTAAATTGCCTTTGAACGGCCATCCAAATAGCCAATAACAAGACACCTCCTATTAAGGAAATGAAAATTTCTGACACTAAATAAAACGCATGCTGGTTGAAATTCATATTTTTTGATTCTAATCTCAAATATAAAAAAGTTTATTTAGTGTTACGGTTTTGAAACTAAAATAAATAGCTTTGTTTCACAATTAAAGAATATGAAAAATGCTGATATTTTACTTAACAAAATAGAATCTAATAATTTATGGACAGATGAATTAGAATTAAAAAGGAACGAATTACTATTGACTAAAGGGAAAATAAATTCTAATTTGTACTTTGTAATATCTGGAAGTTTAAGAATATATGTATCAAACGAGAGTGAAGAACATACCATTAGGTTTGGTTATAAAAACAATTTCATTACGGCTTTAGATAGTTTTATTACTGATTTACCTTCTGATTTATACATGGAAGCATTAAAAAAAACTAAAGTAAAAGTGATTTCAAAAGAGGTTTTCAACGCACTAATTAACTCTTCAAATCAGTTATTTAGAATTTGGACTACACTTTTACAACAACTGATTTTACAGCAATTAGAAAGAGAGAAGGATATTTTAACAACATCACCATTACTACGTTATAAGCGAGTATTAAAAAGAAGTCCTCAATTGTTTCAGGAAATTCCAAATAAATATATCGCCGATTACTTGAGAATGACACCAGAAACTTTATCTAGAATTAAAAATTCTTAATTTGGATCAATGTTTTTAACTTAAATAATTTGAACCTTTGTCAAAAAAAATAAATGAAATTTATAGCCGAAAAATTAATTGAAGACTTAATTGCCGAATTCCAAGTGAGTATCAAGAGAGTTGATCTTTTAAGTCAGTTACCTTTAGAAACACTTAATTATAAATCTAGTCCTGAAAAATGGTCAGTTCTTGAATGTCTTGAGCATTTAAACTTATATGGCGACTTTTATGTACCAGCTATAGAAAAGTCAATCCAAGAAAATAAATTGAAAACTGATGACTACTTTAAAAGTGGAGTTTTAGGAAACTATTTTGTTAAAAGCATGAAACCAAAGGCAAAATTGAATAAGATGAAAACTTTTTCAGCTAATAACCCTGCAGGTAGCGATTTAGATTTAAATGTTATTGAACGTTTTAACACCCAGCAACATGCTTTTTTAAAATCACTTGAATTGGCCAAAGCTATTAATTTAACGCGGACAAAAACTCCAATAAGTGTTTCAAAAATAGTAAAATTTAGACTTGGCGATACATTTCGATTTATATCTGCTCATAATGACAGACATATTTTACAAGCCGAAAAAAACGTAAACATCTAATCGTTTATTTACACCAATTTTTGGTAAGTTTTCCACCATAAATCTGGCATTTCATTTTGCAACGCTGCTTCATAAGCCTCATATGTACAAGGTATCATGAAGTGGCGTTGAAATTTCAACTTTTCTGAATTTGGATAAGGCACTTCCATCCACCATCTAGCAGACTTATTACTTTTATAGAAAATAATTTCATCCTTAAAATCATCTAAAGATACTCTATATTTAGTATATTTCTTTTTAGTACATTTTGGATAATCTCCGTTTCTATGGTTAATCCCCTCTACAAAGTACCATACCATTTGTGCGACAAGATTAGCATCTTGTTTTACAAATAACTCTGTAGAATTAAAATTAAAGATTCCTAAACTTGTTAGCTTATCACTTAACCCTGCATAACGCATAATTCTACACGCATCTTCTCCGTAAAACCCATGTGGTGAATCTTTTGAATTCCCTTTATAGTCTGATGAACGAATAGCATTTAAATCAAAACTAACAATATCTGAGTTTCTAACTAATGGTTCAACCATTTTTGTGTTAGAATAAAAGTCACCTAATCTATGCGTATCAAAAAACATAGTATTAAACAAACTCAACTCTTCTTCTTTCACATAATAAGACTGGTAACCCAAGTTTGTGTAATTAAACAACAAACTTGACTTATCCATAATAATTTTATTTAACCAAGCATTATGAGTTATTTCTTCTTCAGGGTCTCCTAAATCAAACTCAGCATCAATTGTCATTAAATTAATAGTCTGTTCTAATTTTGCATACCCTTGATAAACTGCGTAAGTTAAATCTTGAGAACCTCCAATTACAAGAGGAATTATATCATTTTTAACTAATTCAGAAACGACTTCTTTAACGGCTACAAAGGTGTCAGCAGAACTATTTCCGGGTTTAATTTTACCTAAATTATAAATATCAGTTTGCCAACTTCCTCCTTCTAATTTATAAATCTTATCTAAAATGTATGAAAAATCATCTTGATGAGACGTTATATCTGAATTTCTAAACTCATCAACAAATACGAATGCAACACTTCCTCTTTCCAAGTCTTCAGTTGAATTTTCAACTTCCACAATTCGAGAACCTAGTTGGCTTACTTCATAAGTGTTATCACCTATGTTTATTGGTGAAAAATAAATTGATATGTCCTTCATCTTTTAGATATTTGATTCTAAATTTAACCTTTTATTTTTTAGCTTCTACTTTCTTTTTCGCCGGTGCTTTTTTCTTGGCAGGTGCTTTCTTTTTTGCTGGAGCCTTCTTTTTTGCCGGAGTTTTTTTCTTAGCTACAGTTTTTTTAGATGCTGCTTTCTTAGCTGGTGCTTTTTTTGCTCCTCTTTTAGCAGGTTGATTTTCTGAAATTTCTATACATTGTTCGTATGAAAGATCTGCAGGCTCAACATCTTTAGGTAATTTAAAGTTCTTTTTGGCAATTTTTAAATACGGTCCGTATCTTCCAATCAATAAGAACATTGTATCATCTTCAGGAAATGTTTTTATTAATGCTTTTGCATCTGCTTCCCTTTTTTCAAGAATCAATTCAACTGCTCTATCGTAAGTAATTGTTTCTATATCATCTCCATTTTTTTCAGAGATTGACATAAATTTACCAGCATGTTGAACATACGGTCCAAATCTACCTACATTAATTTTGACTACTTTATCCTCATATTCTCCAATAGTTTTTGGGAATTTGAATAACTCCATAGCGTCTTCAAAAGAAATAGATGTAATCGATTGATTTTTTCTTAAAGAAGCAAACTTTGGTTTATCTTCATCATCTTGAGCACCGATTTGTACCATTGGCCCGAAACGACCAATTCTTACAATTACAGGTTTTCCTGTTGCAGGATCCGTACCTAAAGCACGTTCACCACTTGCTCTTTCAGAATTTTCTAATGTATCTTCTACTGTTTTGTGGAAAGGCACATAGAACTTATTTAACATGTCAGTCCATTTCTTTAGACCTTGTGCTATATCATCAAATTCTGCCTCCACACTAGCTGTAAAGCTATATTCCATAATTTGGCTAAAGTGCTCAATTAAAAAATCAGTCACTACTCTACCAATGTCTGTTGGAATTAATTTATTTTTATTACTTCCAGTTTTCTCAGTTAATTTAACTTCATTAACTGAATTATCTTGCCATTGTAACTGAATGTAATCTCTTTTTATTCCTTCAGAATCACCTTTTTCAACATATCCTCTTTTTTGAACCGTTGTAATTGTTGGTGCGTAAGTAGATGGTCTACCAATTCCTAACTCCTCTAATTTCTTAACTAAAGAAGCCTCAACAAATCTTGCTGGCGGTCTTGAAAAACGTTCCGTTCCATTAATATGATTCGCTGGTATTACATCACCTTTATTAATATCTGGTAAAACACCTTCCATTTGCTCTTCATCATCATCAATTTTAGATTCTAAGTATACTTTTAAGAATCCTTCAAATTTAATGATTTCACCTTTTGCTTGAAATTCAAGATTTTGAGGTGCGTCAATTTTAATCGTTGTTCTTTCTAATTTGGCATCACTCATTTGAGAAGCAATGGTTCTTTTCCAGATTAAAGCGTATAATTTTTCTTGATCAGATTCGCCTGTGATTGAATGCGTTGCAAAATCAGTTGGACGAATTGCTTCATGGGCCTCTTGTGCTCCAGATGCTTTAGTTTTATATTTTCTTACATTTAAGAATTCAGAACCGTATGCGCTCTCAATTTCTTTAGTCGCTCCTTTAATTGCCGTATCAGATAAATTCACAGAATCTGTTCTCATATAGGTAATCAAACCTGCTTCATACAATCTCTGAGCAACTGACATTGTTCTTAAAACAGAGAATCCTAACTTTAAACTGGCTTCTTGTTGTAGCGTAGAAGTCGTAAAAGGTGCCGTAGGAGACTTTTTAGCCGGTTTCTTTATAACATCATTAACTTTAAAACTAAAGTCGTTACAGTGGTTTAAAAAGTCTTGTGCTAATTCTTTAGTCGTAAACGGCTTTGGTAATTTAGATTTTAATTTAGAATTTCCTACTTGGAATTCTGCATCTACATTATAAAAACCAGATGTATTAAACGCTTCAATTTCTTTTTCACGTTCTACAATTAATTTTACAGCCACAGATTGTACACGTCCTGCAGATAAAGACGGTTTAACTTTACGCCATAATACAGGCGATAATTCAAACCCCACTAATCTATCTAATACTCTACGTGCTTGTTGTGCATCTACTAAATCAACATCAATACCTCTTGGGTTTTTGATAGCCGTAGTAACTGCCTCTTTTGTAATTTCGTTAAATGTAATTCTTTTATACGTTCCTTCTTTTAATTTCAGTGCCTCTTTCAAGTGCCATGAGATAGCCTCCCCCTCACGATCCTCATCCGTTGCTAGCCATACGGTTTCTGCAACCTTTGCTAACTTCTTTAATTCAGCGACCACTTTTTTCTTGTCAACAGAAACTTCATAATTAGGTTCAAAATTATTTTCCACATCAATTGCGGTTCCTTTTTTAGCTAGATCCCTAACGTGTCCATAACTGGACATCACTACGAAATCTTTACCTAAATACCCTTCAATTGTTTTTGCTTTTGCAGGTGACTCTACTATTACAAGATTTTTTGCCATAATTGTTCTGAATAATCTGATTTAAAAATGCAAAGTTACAAAATGAATTGATAAAAAAAATAGTTGACTATATAATAAGTATAAAAAAAATCACTTTTTCTCCCCTATTATTTATAATAATACTTTTTTCATCTAATCCAAATATTTTATGAAAAAAAATTATTCCTTTAGAAATGTAGTCGCTTTTTCGCCTATTTTAATCAAATACAACCCACTTGTTAACTCACTAATATTTAAGACTGACTGATTTGAATTTAACTCTTGAGCCATAATCATTTCTCCTAATGAATTAAAAATAGAACAAGACGTAGATTCTGCTAACTCTAATTCAATATTCAAAATAGTAGAAGACGGATTTGGATAAATTGAAAACACTTGACTATCTACCTCTTCAACGCCTAAATAATAATTACAACTCGTTCCACTTGGATTATATGATGAGAAGCTATCATCCTCAAAACATCTAAATGAATTATAACTCCATTCAATAATAGCATTTGGATCACATTGATTTTGTATAGGAAACAAAGCTACACCATGCTCTGTAGATATTTGACCAAAACGTTCTACAAAAGTGCCTTGAAAATAATAAGCAGAATTTGCTACAGACTCTAAAGTAAGCGTACGGTAAATAACAGAATTAATAGTCATAGTTCCAGTTTGTGTCACCATAACTTTTGACGTATCTCCACACATATTTGATGTATCAGGATTAACAGTAGCAATTACCCAACTATCTCCCACTTGTGCACTAAAGTTTAAGAGTGGAAAAAATTCATCATTATTTCTATAAAAAACAGTATCTCCATTTACATACGTTATACCAGCTAACCAATTTGAAGGCGCTCCTAAAACAATTGAACCATCAGATTGAGGAAAATGCTGAACACGAGTGACTTCAATCTTTTGACACGTTACACCATCCACAATAGTATCACTTGAATAATTAAATTCATCTATACCTCCATAAAATGCACCATCAAAACCAAAATTCCAAGTGGCATTATTGTCAATCCAAATTTGAGAAGTAGCGTTTACAGTAAAGCTAAGGGCGATAATAAAAAGAATATGTTTCATAAGGTTGTATTTATATTTTCATAAACGCATCAACGGAATGAAAGGTTGGAGAAAACTCTAATTTTATATTACCTTTGCTATACTAAAATAAAATCATGCTCCATATTATTCATCCTAAAAACCCTGACCAGCGTAAAATTCAACTTATTATTGATATTTTAAATAAAGGTGGCGTAATCATCTATCCTACAGATACGGTTTACAGTTTAGGGTGTAGTTTGCATAAAAAAAGAGCAATTGAAAAATTGGCCCAATTGAAAGGCATCAAATTAAAAAAGGCTAATTTTTCTGTTATCTGTTCAGATTTAAGTCATTTGGCAGAATACACAAAACCTATTGATAGGTCCACTTATAAATTATTAAACAAAAACTTACCTGGTCCTTTTACGTTTATTTTAAAAGCATCCAATCAAATTCCAAAACTATTCGACACAAATAGAAAATCAATTGGAATTAGAATACCAGATAATAACATTGTAAAAGCAATCATTGAAACCTTAGGTCATCCTTTGGTAACCACATCTATTCATGATGAAGATGAAATAATTGAATATACAACTGACCCTAGTTTAATTGAAGAAAAATGGGAAAAATTAGTGGATGGAATAGTTGATGGTGGTTATGGTAATAACATAGCCTCAACTGTTGTTGATTTAAGTGATGATGATATTGAAATTGTTAGACAAGGTGCGGGTGAATTAGAATATTAACATTCTATTTACCCGAAACAAGAAATAGCTTTAACTCTAGTTTCTAACTCCACACAGAAGATAAAAGACTTAAAAATGAACCGCATTGCAAATGCGACATTCACTATTTTAAAAAAAAGAACACTCTCATTTTTCAAATGAGCACTAGCGGGAGACGTTACAGAGATTACCTACCCCACCTAGTATTCTTAATTAATATCATATCATACCTTTTATTAGCTTCCGGATGCAACAATAAATTATCACCGTGAATAATTTTATAATCTTCTTTTTTATCAATTAAGTTATCCATTGAAACACTCAAAGCACTATAATCACCAACAAGTCGAGTAGCCAACCTTCCTCTATAATATTCAATACCTATAGTAAAAATATTATGTATACTATTCTTCATTAAAAGATTTGAAAAATATGTAAAACCACTTTTATACCTCAATGTATCTCCCTCTAATTTTGAAGCGTGTAAATTACCACAAAGTATTAATGTATTTTCTTTTGATTTAACATAATAGTTAATGGCTTTTTCAATATAATATTCTCGTTCTACATTTGAACTTTTAGTTAATGGAAAATCAATTAAGTATGCTATTTCCATACCACGTAAAATAAATTCGTATGTTTCAAATAAGTCTCCTAAAACTGATTTATACAATTTATTATTCTTTATCAAATCTATGGATATTTTTTTTGTCATTTCTTTTAAAACTGTGTAATCTTTTGTGTAGTTTTCTTCTTCAAGGTAGTTGTAAAGTTCTAAATTCTTAATTCCTTTTATTTCTTTAAAATTATTACTAAGTATTTTTAAAGTCGAATAATTTGAACTGGTCGAAACATCAAAACAAAATACAGTAATTGGATTTCCCTTTACATACAATGAATTATAACATTTCAATCCATAAAGAATTTTCTTAGTTGAACTCCTATCAATTCGATATTCTTTTGATATTAAATCAAAAATAGTATTATCACCATTTAATAAAAAGTTATTACACGATTTTGTTAAACCAAATGGAATTTCAAGGCCAATCTTAGTGATTTGTTTAGTTTTTCTTAGTTCATGAAGAATTAACAATTGATGCTTTAAATTATCATCAAGATGAGACTCTCCTAAAATAAAGATATTACTAGAAACTTCATTGTCAAATATTCCATTAAATACAGAATCATCAACTGATAATAAATTCTTTTTACAGAAATTATTATCAGCTAAGCAATAAATATTGCTAAAACAAAGAAAAACTAAACAAATTAAAATCTTTGACATTATTATTATTTTATTGGTTCTCTTACAAATCTTAAACGTTTCTTTGGTTTTTACGCCCACTCGCGCTCAATTAGTATAGCGTATTGAGTGTGTTCTTATTTTAGCATTTATAATGCGACTACAACAAGTTACTTCAAATATAATTAATACAAAATATCTATTGGAACATTTGATAGTTTATAAATACACTTTTTTTTCAAACACAAAAAAAGCTCGAATAAATCCGAGCTTTTTTGTGTGAAATATTTTTTCTATTAATGATTTTCTTTTTCATGCTCATCATCTGTTTCTTTAGGAAACATTTTCTCTAGGTCATCAAATCCTTGCTCATGATCTAAAATCTCTTCTAGCTGAGAAATAGATAATTGTTTGAACATAATCTTATTGTCTTTGTCTAAAACAAAAATTCTAGGCGTTGAATAAATATCATACGTATCTGTATAATTCAAACTTTCAATTGTTGTCAAACCTGGAATAAATGCTCTTGCATTGGTTTGAGCTTCATTGTAAACATTCTTAGTTAATCCAACATTTGTAAATGTTAATTTTTCTTTTTGAATGAATTTTTTCCACGCTTCAAAATCATCTCCAGTTGCTTTTGACACGGCATAAATTTCAATACCTCTCTCTTTAAATTTAGCATCATATAACTTTTGTAATTTGGGTGTTGTTTTTTTACAATGCCCACAGTTTGGATCCCAAAAATATAAAATTTTGTATTCAGATTTAATTTTGTAAAAATCAATCCAATTTTTCTCAGTAGAATCTGGTAAAATTAACCTTGGCGCATAAGCACCTACAACAATTGGTCTTAATTTATCAGCTCTTTCACAAACTTTAGTTAAACTCTCATCACTCATCCAAAATGCTTTTGTAGTCTCTTTTGGACAATAGTAAGTATCAGCCATATGAACAAATACTTTATCCATTCCCATAATTTGAGATTGCTCGTATTTATTTGTTACAAAATGAACAATGTAATTAAAAGCTGTTCCTGCAGGATTCGTTCTATTCACTAATTTTTCAGTGTAACTCGTAATAGAATCAGGAATTTGTAACATGACAACTTTAGAATAGTATTTTTCTAATCTACTATGAAAAGCAGGTGTTCTTACAATATCATCATTAGTTAAATCTACATTATCCCAATAGTGAGCCATGTTATAGTTATACAAAAATGAAGAATCTGTAACCACACCATTCTCATCTTTAGGAGCTTCTGGAATTTCAATATCCATTGACATACCAACCATTTTACCAATAAACAATGTTGGATTGTTTTTTGCCAATTCTTTCTGAAAATTAACAACATTATCATTAATCTCTGTTAATTGCTTTCTAATTTCAGTTTTTTTAGTTTCATCTTTAATTTTATCAAAGTCTTTAGAAATTTTATCAGACTCCCTTCTACTATCAGTCATTTTTTTAATGTACTGATAAAACAACTCATTGTTTTTTGATTTTTTTACCACCATAGAACCAACAACATCTTTAGTATTCTTAATCTCTAAGTCAACTTTTTCATTATCAATTATGAACTGAACTAATTGCGGCCCAGGTAAAATCAACGCATAAAGTCCTGAAGGATGTTTTGCTCCCTCAAAATGAACAACTCCATTTTTAACATCTGAGGTATCTGCGTAATATAATTTTTCACCAAAGTACTTTGCCAATTTCATAGTTTTAACACTATCTGGAAAGTTAGCTATTTTAAATTGTATGTCTTGAGCTAGACCTACAAATGAAAAAATTGATAAGACAAAAACTAACGCTATCTTTTTTGCCATTGAGGTTATTCTATTTGATGTCATTTTCATAATCATGTTTTGTTGTTTTATAAAGGACGCTATAAAAATATAAAAGGTAATTAGTTTAACAAAATTTTAACGTTTGATTAATTGTTAATTTTCTTTAACGTCAATTTTATACTTTGATAATTTAAGAGAGAAAACCCAACTATACTGAAGAGAGTAACCATTAAACAAAGTACTATTTGATTGTTTGCAACTTCTATTCCATTTTTTTGTAACAATGGATTAATCACTAAAAACTTAACACTTAAAGCAGTAACAGTAGCAATAGTTGTAATTACAATAAATACTTTAGAAAAGTGAATGAGCATCACTTTTAACAACGTTTCAAACTGATATCCTATTCTATTTAATATAATAATATCTTGTTTTGCTTTATTTAATAGCAATTGGATATATTGTACAAAACCTAATATTGATAATAAAATAATAAGAATTGCAAAAATTAAAAACACCAAAACAATTACGTTTACAAATGTTTTAATTTTCGACAAATCTAATGCAGATTTTTTAATATCCAGATTCATATCATCCATTAACGATTCTAACTGACCATAAGATCCTTTTTTCACTTTTAAAAATAACCTTTGAGGTAATTTTACATTACTGCTACCATACAGGTTATTTGAATAATTTAAGAACGATTCAGGTACTAGTACGGAACTTATTTTTTGTGAAAACCCAACCACTTTACCAGTGATTTTACCACGTTTACTTTTTCCATTCATATGTATTTTCAATCGTGCTACAGCTAACAAATCTTCAGAAATTTGGGGTAGACCTTGACTTTCTGCTATGCCATAATTAATCAACATTAAAAAATCGCGCGGTAATATAATAGGAACAAATTCACTTTCTTCATTCCAGTCCCAATTAGTTTCTACATCAATAAATTCATTAGGAATAGACTGAAAAAATAGATCCGCATAAAAAGAAGGCAACCCATCATTTGGATACTCTGATATACCTACTCCATAATTTGCAGATTGAAACCGTGCTACTTTCTCTATAAAATATTTTTGCTTAAGTTCTTCAATTTCTTCATTTGTAAATTCGGTTGAATTCAAACCTATGGTTGTAAATTTTGTTACTTTTTTTTGAATGATGACTGAATTACTACTTAATAAATCGTCATCTGAATTTTGAAACGCTTTAATATCGTTAAGCGATAATACACTAAATAGTAATGCTAGCATACCTATAAGCGCACCAATCGTTGATAATACAACTTGTGTATTATTTTTAGATTGGAATAAGATATTTTTTAATAATGTGTTCATATTACAATTTCATTATTAAAATTAATAGCAGGCTTGTCACCTAGTGTAGTTATTATTAGTCCTGCCTGGTTTTTATCCAATTCCGTTTTCAAAACTTCAACAATTATAGCTTCATTTGCTGTATCTAAATGACTAAACGGTTCATCCATTAATAATATTTTAAATGGCTGACACAATGCACGCAAAATGGCAACCCTTTGTTGCTGTCCTAATGATAATAGGTTACACTTCTTTGACATATGAGCTGTCAAACCTACTTTATCAATTAAACTCAATAATTCCTCATCACTAAAGTGATTCGTTAAATTATTTTTCACTTGCAAATTTTCTAAAATTGTCAATTCTAAAAACAATTGTAAATCTTGATAAACAGTAGCTATTGAATTCACTCTGAGTTCAGCCCAATTGGTATTTGAAAATTGTTTAGTACTTATATTATTAATAATTAATTCACCTTCAAAATCAGTTCTTATTCCAGATAAAACACCTATAAATGTAGACTTCCCTTTTCCACTAACCGCGTTTAGCAACGTTTTTTGTGGAGATTTCCATTTATAATCATTTCCCCAAATACTATACTCGGTTTGCTCATTATCTTTTAATGGATATGGCACTATAGACTTGAATTCAATTTTCATAGTTTACCTTTTATTGAGGATCAACATCAATCACCACACGAATTGATCTAAAATCATATTCTGCTAAAAACTCGTGTTGTTTTTGCATAATAATATCTTTAACTTTTTGAGCAGACGCTTTACGTTCAAATTTAATTGTTATATTTTGTAAATAGTTATTTCTAACTCTTGCCACCATTGGCACTTCTGGTCCTAAAACGCGTTCTTTAAAAACGTCTTTCAATTTTTGAGCCAAAAACTGAGCCCCAAATTCTAACACGTCACGTTTTCTATGTCTTAATTGGATATTAATTATTCTATAAAATGGTGGGTAATTAAAGTTTCTACGCTCAACAATCTCTTGTGAATACATCCCAATATAATCGTTTTGCATTACTTTCTGAATAATCCAATGATTGGGTTCGTAGGCTTGAATAATAACCTTTCCCCTTTTAGATTTTCGTCCAGCACGTCCTGCTACTTGTGACATTAATTGATAAGACCGTTCAAACGCTCTAAAGTCAGGAAATTTCAACATTTGATCAGCACTTAACACCCCTACTAATCCTACATTTTCAAAATCTAACCCCTTGGTTACCATTTGAGTTCCCACCAAAATATCGATTTCTTTTTGTTCAAAGTCACGAATAATTGTTGCATAAGAATCCTTAGCCCTTGTGGTATCCAAATCCATTCTCTTCACTTTGGCATTAGGTAAATAAACACCTAATTCATCTTCAATTTTCTCAGTACCAAACCCCAACATTTTTAACTTATGACTACCACACGCACCACAAGCAGAAGGTGGAGCTAAATAATAACCACAATAATGACACTTTAACACATTAGTGGCTTTGTGGTATGTTAATGATACATCACAATTTTTACATTGAGGTGTCCAACTACACATTTCACAACTCCATAAAGGGGTATAGCCTCTGCGGTTTTGAAACAAAATTAATTGCTCTCCTCTTTCTAAAGCTTCTTCCATTTCTGTTAACAAGAATGACGAAAAATGAGATTTCATTGTTTTTTGCTTATTCTCTTTCACTAGGTCAGCACATTGAATTTCTGGCATTTGAACACCTCCAAATCGTTCAGACAATTCAACTAAACCATATCGACCTTCTTTTGCATTAAAATACGTCTCAATGGCTGGAGTAGCTGACCCCATTAATACTTTTGCATTATGTTGTGCAGCTAATACAACACTAACATCCCTAGCGTTATACCTTGGAGACGGATCGTATTGCTTAAAAGAATTTTCATGCTCTTCATCCACAATGATTAATCCTAAGTTTTGATAAGGCAAAAAGATAGATGATCTAGCACCTAAAATTATTCTAAATTGATTTTGATCATTATTTAAAACTTTATTCCAAATTTCAATACGTTCATTTTGATTGAATCTACTATGATAAACACCTACTAAATCTCCAAAATAATGACGTAATCGATTAATTAACTGAGCAGTTAGGGCTATTTCTGGCAATAAATATAAGACTTGTTCTCCTTTATCTAAAGCTTCTTGAATTAATTTAACATAAATTTCGGTTTTACCTGATGATGTTACACCATACAGTAAAACGACAGATTTTTCTTCAAATAAAGTTTTAGTTTCTAAATACGCTTTATACTGATTTTCTGATAATTCTTTTATAGAACTTACTTCAGCATTTAACTCTTCCAATCGAGTTACTTCAGCAGTAAAAATCTCTACAATTCCTTTTTTATTTAAAGTAGCTAAAGATGAATCTGAAGCACCTGCAGTAATTAATTCTTTTTTAAGAACTGGAATCTGAACTCCGCCCCTCCAATTAGTCAACTGAACAACCCTTAAGAGTGCTTCTACTTGTTTATCATTTTTGGAAGACGATTCTAAATCATTCAATATTACTCCTAAACCTTCATCTGTCTTTATTTCAGAATCAATTTGTACAAAGGACTTATATTTTGCGCGGTATTTTGTTTTTAATTCTTCAGAAACAATTGCCGATTTTTTTTCAATTAACTTCTTTATTAATGGCTGAATCGTTTTAATTTGAAGAATTTCAGACACTTCTTTTAACGTCAATTCATCTTGCAATTCAATGGCTTCAATAATTAAATATTCTTGATCAGTTAGCTTACCATAATCTCTATCAAACTCTGGATGAATACTAACCTTAGTTTCACTTCCTAATTTAAAATTTGAAGGCAATGCAGCATTCATTACATCCCCAATATTTGCCAAATAATAATTCGAAATCCATTTCCACAATTTGAATTGATTAGCTGTAACTATTGGTTGATCATCTAAAATTGACTCAACATACTTTACTTGGTAATTTTGAGGAACTGATTCATGAATTTTCACCACAACAGCAGTATATAACTTACTTTTACCTAGTGGTACAATCACCCTAATTCCAATTTGAATTGATTCATTTAACTCAAAAGGTAAACGATACGTATACGTATTTGGAATACTTAATGGTAAAATTACATCTACAAAATATGTTTTTCTTTCTGACACATTTCAAAAATACTCTTTTTGAATTGAATTTTAATTAATAAGCATAAAAAAAGGGAGTAAAAACCTCCCTTAACTATTACATTTAACAATATGCACTACTTATAAGGCCAATTAGAATAACCTCCTTTTAAATTATATACAGCTTTAAACCCCATTAATGTCATTATTTTTTTTGCCTCTCCAGACCTATTTCCAGATCTACAATACACATAAACAGGTCTATTTTTGTCTAATTTATCTAAATCACTTTTGAATACATCACTGTAATAATCAAGATTAATTGCATTTCCAATTTTACCTCCATCTACTTCTCCCTTAGTTCTGACATCTAATATTACACCTTCTTTTTTTTCAATCAACACCTTAAACTCTTCAGCTGTTACATCTTGAGAGATAATTGGAATTACTTCTTCTATGCCTGAAATAGATTTATCAACAGATTCTGTAACTGTTTCTCCAACATCATGTTTTACAACTTCTTTTGTTGAACTACATGCTAACATAAAGACAGATAGAAAAGCTAGAATTGATATTTTATATGTATTCATTGAACTATTACTCATTAGGCCATCCATTATAACCACCGTTTAAATTGTAAACTTCTTTAAACCCCATACCCTTCATAATATCCATTGCCCTTCCAGACCTTCCTCCAGAAGCACAATACACTAAAACTTGAACATTTTTATCTAGTTTCTCTATATCAGATTTAAAACTTGAATTGTTAAAATCAATATTTATACTACCTTCAATAGCTCCATTTACTACTTCCTCCGGTGTTCTAACATCAATAAGTGAACCTCCTTTTTCAATTAATGAATTGAATTCATTCGCATTTACATTTTTTGTAATAGCATAAACTTCAGTTGAGACCTCTGTAACTGAATCGTTATTATTTAATCCATTTTCTTCTGTAGATTCACTACACGAAAAAATAATTAAACCTATTGATAATACATAAAAGGATAACTTTAATTTATTCATTTCTTAGTTTTTTATTTACAAATTTACAACTTGTAATTCAACGAACTGTTACATATATCACACTAATCAAAATTGTAAGTTTTAAGTTATAATCGCATTGGAGTAATTCCTTTAAAAAACCTATACGTTAAACCAAAGTTTATTAATTCCGGTGACCAAAAAGATAATTCAGCATTAATCCCCCACCTATTATTTACAAAATAATTAACACCAACAGAAGCACCTGTAATTAAATTAAATTTCTCAGCCATAAAACGCTGCGTATAAAAAGGTAAATCTGAACTTCTATTTTCTCTATAGATCATTCCAAATTTTAATTTCACATACATTTCAAACCCTCTATTATAAAAAATTAATTGAGGATTTATAGAACCAAACATAATATGTGAACCATATTTAGAATCATTATATTTTGTATTAAAGAATTGATATCCAACTGTACCAGAAACACTAAACACTTTGCTTAAAATAAACTCTTCACTTACAGAAAAAACTGGTAAAGCATACTTGTGATCAAAATTATTAACCATACTAGTATCATTAAATGACTTAACAGTATTACTAAACCTAAACTGTTCTCCACTATAACCCACATTTAATTTGAATACCCTGTTATGAATTTGACTAATAGAGTTAAAGGTTAATAAACCAAAAGTTACACTGAATAAAATGTTTTTAATTTTCATGATTTTTGTTATTAGTTAGTACTACATCTTTCAAATCGTATTCTGCATTTTATTTATTTTTAACGAGATGATTATTGTTGTTATTGACTTAAAGGTATTAATCAATATCTGAAGTATAATCCGTATATATACTAATGAAAAAATAACCAACATGGTATAAACACGCACTAACATACTACCAAACCCCTAAAAACATAGATAAATACACAATTCTACAATTTGTAATTTAAATCAGTTACACCATTACAAATTATACATTCGTCATGTTTCCAAATATAATTCACCAATATGAAGGGAGTTTTTCTCCTTTGAAGTAATTCTAACAATTTTTCAAGGACACCTAATAAATTAACAACACTTATTACAATATTTACACATAGAATAACTTGTAATCTAAAAAAATGTATAACGTAATAAAAACACTCTTTTATTATTATTTGAGAAACATCATAATCATAACTTTAGATTTTCTATATCATCATACTAAATTGATCATACTTCCACAACTAGAGGAAAATCTCTAAATTCAACCCATATTGAAGCTCATCATTTTTAATGATAATATGTATTACACAATGTTCATTTCATTACGAAATTGTCATCATTCATAGTTAATTAATTCAATATCAAAGCGCATATTGAATCAATCTAACACTACTAATCAACATAATAACCTTCCTCCACTGCCTCTGGGGGCGTTTCCCCTTTAAAAAATCGATAAGTTAAGCCAAGATTAATGAATTCTGGAGACCATAAAGACAACTCAGCATTAATACCCCAACTGTCATTAAGAAACATGTTAAAACCACCTGAAATACCAGTTATTAAGTTTATATTCTCCGGAAAAAAACGTTGAGTCTGTTCAGGTAAATCTTTATATTTACTCACCCTATAAATCATCCCTACTTTTAATTTAATATATACCTCATACCCTTTTCTATAAAAGACCGAAAGTTGTGGGTTTATAGATCCAAACAGCAAATGAGTTCCATAGAATGAATTGTTATATTTTGTTTTAAATAACTGATAACCCAGCGTTCCTGAAACGCTAAACATTTGGTTTAATGTAACATCTTCACTTATAGAAAAAACAGGCAATGTAAAATCATGATCAAATTTATTAACTATACTAGTGTCATTAAATGTTTTTATAGAATTCTTAACATCAAATTGCTCATGACTTAAACCTATATTAAATTTAAGCATTCTATTGTGAACCTGTGCAAAAGAGAATACTGAAAACAAGAGAAAACTTAAGAATACCATTTTTTTCATCAGGTAAAAATATGAAAATGTTTTACATTTACTTCTTTTAAAAACAAATTAATGAAACAGTCAAGCTATAAAATAGTTTCTTGATATTAATGACATTTGGAATTAACTCTACATACTCTCAAAACATTAAAAAGGGCTCTCTATTGATTGAACCTTACTTAGGAGAACCAAATTTTGGTTTTATCTTTGGGAAAGTAGTTCAAAAAGAAATAGACAATAGAACTAGTTCTAGCTCAAGTTATGGCTCATTTTCAACCGATTATAATATAGGGCCAAATGGAATAAGAGGGAAATATCTGATTACTGATAAATTCAGTATTGGTTTTGATTATATTTACAATGAGAAAAATGGTAGTGGCTATGCAGACACAACAGTCAATACTATTTTAGAAATTAAATACAACATTGATGTTAAAAGTGCGAGACAAAGATTTTTAATAAAAGCAAATTATCACTTTATTACTAATGATTATATTGATCTTTATAGAGGTGCTGGTATTGGCTATAATCACAGAAACATTGAAATTACGACTAATATCCCATACTTTGAAAACAAAAATGTGAGTGGCGCGATTTCACCCGTTGCCGCAAGAACATAACTAGAATTAACCTATTACCCAATTAAACCACTGGGCATTAATATCGAATTAAGACTAGGAGGCCCACTAATTTCTTCTGGTATTGTTTTCAAAATTGACACCATTAGGAATTAGAAAATAAAAAAAGGCTGTCAATTTAATTGACAGCCTTTTTTATATCCAAAATTTTCTAAAATCTAACTCTAGCAAATCCCATTGCCACAGAAAGACTTGCTGCATTATCTTTAAAGAAAGTAACAGCATCTTTTGAAGCTATCCCGAACTCATAACTACCTTCTTTTAATACAATATTCACACCTACAGGTATTTGAACTGAACGGCCTGCTCCACCTGTCACCCCTGTCATTAACACTACAACTCCTTTCAATAATTTAACATCTCCACCTACTCCCCACGAAAATCCATTAATTGAACCTGGAACAGAATTAAAAGGTGTTACTAAATCAATTCCAATATGAGCTATTTTACCCAACTCAACACTACTCCCAAATCGTAACATTGTAGGTAGTGCTACAGTATGACTTTTCTTTCCTTTTAATTCTAACAACCCCGTATCTTCCAATAAATTTTCATAAGAATTAGTAATATTTACATTAGATAGCCCCGCATTTGAGATATCAAAAACTAAAGTATCTTTTGCTTCATAGACATTACCTGTATAAGTCATTGACCCCACATCTGTAACTGAAGCCGCAATTCTAACAGTTTTAAACAATAACGCATGCGCTCCAACATCAAATCCCCAACCGTTTCCAACTGAACTTTTAAAGAAGTTTTGACCATTTCCAATTAAAGCTGAAGGATTACTTAAGGCCGCAATACCGTAGTCTAAATTAAAGCCTGAACTTAAGGCTGAAACCATTTTCAACTTACCATCTTTACTTTCTAAATCTAAAAAAGCAACACCCTGAATATATTTAGCACCTACCCCAGCAAACAATTCTATTTTATCGTCAATATTCAGAACTCTTCTACCATACCCCAAATGATACTCTCTATTCCAACTTAATTGTAAATGCGTACCATCCATTATTTTTGAAATATTTAAAGGCACACTTACTTGTCCATTTAAAACAACACCTGATGAATCTACATAAGAACCATTATTTACAACCGTAGAAGTATCAATTCCATTTACATACACAAGCGAATCAAAATAAGACGATTGATTTCCTTTAAACAATAAATCCGTAAATTCTTTATTAAAACTTGAAGACCAAGTTGCCCTAGTTCTAATTGAAAAGGCAATACCACCAAATTTATCGCCTTGATATGAAATTCCAAACACATTATTATTAAAGTTAAAATTAAATGCATTATTTGTAAAACTTTCAATTGTCTCATTTGTCTCTTCTCTTGACAAAGAATCCAATGATCCGTTAATAATCGCTCCTTTAATAATATCACGTAACTGTTGGCTAGATAGAGCTTTTGAATTAACAGAAAAACCAAATTCGGTTGTACCTACCGTGATTTTTTTATCATCATGGGCTTTCCATCCCAAATTAGCAGGGTTAATACCTAACGCATGATAATCAGTTACAAATGTAGATGCAACTCCCTTTCCTGCTGAGGGATAAGCTATTAATTCTGTTTGTGCAATAGACAAGCTAGAAATCAATATAGTTAATACAATAAATGTTTTTTTCATAATATAGAATTAAAAAAGGCTGCCTATGAAAATCCATAGACAGCCCTAATATAAAAAATAATTTTTATTTATTCAGAAAATTTTTCAATAACTTGTTGCGTCACTCCTGTACTAGAGTACCCACCATCATGAAAAAGGTTTTGCATTGTTACCATCTTAGTTAAATCCGAGAACATTGAAATACAATAATTTGCACAATCTAATGCTGACGCATTTCCAAGAGGAGACATTTGCTCTGAAAAGTTAATAAACTCATTAAATCCTTTAACACCTGAACCAGCAGTTGTCATAGTAGGTGATTGAGAAATAGTATTTATTCTAACTTTTTTCTTAATTCCATAATGATATCCAAAACTTCTAGCTATAGACTCTAAATATGATTTATTATCAGCCATATCGTTATAATCTGGGAATACTTTTTGAGCAGCTATATATGTTAATCCTAAAACAGATCCCCAATCATTAATTGCATCTTTTTTCATTGCTGTTTGCAACAATTTATGAAATGATAATGCAGAAACATCAAGTCCTTTCATAGTCCAATCATAATTTTCATCAGTATAATGTCTACCTTTTCTTACATTAACAGACATACCAATAGAGTGTAGCATAAAATCAAATTTACCTCCAAAAATTTCCATTGACTTATCAATTAAGTTCTCTAAATCTTCAATTGATGTAGCATCAGCAGGGATAATTTGTGCATTTATTTTATCACCTAACACTTTAATCTCACCCATTCTCATAGCAATGGGCGCATTTGTTAATACGATTTCAGCACCTTCTTCAGCAGCTCTTTCTGCTACTTTCCATGCAATTGACTGTTCGTTTAAGGCTCCAAAAATGATACCTTTTTTTCCTTTTAATAATCCGTTTGACATAATTTATTCAAATTTAGTAGATGCAAAGATAAATTTATTTATGAAATTATATTTTTTTAATTATCTAATTATCAACAAAACCAACTTTAACTACAAAATACACAAGTTAATCTACAAAAAACTTGCTTTTAACATGTAAAATAAATATATTTACCCAAAACAAATAATTATGGATACATATAAATTTGACGGAGGCGAGGTTGCATTAATTGAAAATAATATCCTATCAATAGAGTATGATACTACTCAGTTAATAACAATTAAGAACATATTAAATCTTAAGAAATTAAGATTAACTCTACTTGGTAACCAACCATTTTATACCATTACTGATGCCAGAAATGGGCATTTAAAGCTGTCAGATGAAGCTAAATTGTTTATTTCAGATGATAATAATTCTTCCAAAATGAGGTTTGGAGATGCTATATTAGTGGATTCTTTAGCTAAAAAAATTGAAGTCGAATTGTATATACTATTTAATAAACCAAAGGTTAAAACAAAATCATTTACGGAATTAAACAAGGCTATTTGCTGGATTAATACCATAAAATTGAAACAAATAAATATAAAAACAACTGCTATAAATTACTTCAACACTAGTAATTAATATAAGAGTGAGTAAAATAATTTGATAAAAAAGAATCTAAATAGGGACGTAAAACTAAAAAATGATTACTTTTGTCAAAAAAACGGAATAAAATTATTTTTTTAATGTTGTAAAACAATTTTTTATTCGTAATATTGCACCCCGATTTAAGGGAAAAAGATTTTGAGACATGGATATTATTAGAGAAATACAAAAAGATTTAACAGTAGGAACTGAATTACCGGCATTTGGAGCTGGAGCAACTATAACTGTTCATTATAAAATTAAAGAGGGGACTAAAGAAAGAGTTCAACTTTTTCAAGGAGTTGTTTTACAAAGAAGAGGTTCTGGAGCAACTGAAACATTTACAATCAGAAAAATGTCTGGTAATGTTGGTGTAGAAAGAATTATCCCTGTTCAATCTCCAGCTATTGAAAAAATAGTTGTTAACAAGATTGGTAAAGTACGTAGAGCTAGAATTTTCTATTTCAGAGAAAGAACTGGGAAATCTGCAAGAATTAAAGAAAAAAGAAGACCAGTTGCAAAAAAATAATTTTGTAATAACAAATATATTTAAAGCCTTTCCTTTTTTGGAAAGGCTTTTTTTTTGATGAATAAATAATGAACACTTATGTTTAAAATTATAACCTTTGGGCTTGTAATCCTATTTCTTATTGGCTTTAACAGTTGTAAGTACCTATACAAAATACCTAAAAATCCAAAATCAATTAGCATAGAATGGCATAAAAGTGGTGGAATGTTACCGTCATACAGTAAAGTATACATTTCTAATGATAGTTGTATTTGGATAAATTATAATGAAATTAGTTTACACCGTACAGTCTTTGAGTTATCACAAAGTGAAATTCTAGATTTATACTCCACTTTTTACAATAACAATTTTACTAAGATTAAATATTTCAAACAAGAAGTACAAGATAGAGCCGGTAGTGATATCTATATAACCATTGACAACATAACATATCAGCTACTAAATTCTGGATCTCATGTGATACAAGACAAATTTACAACTAACTATAAAGTAATAGAGCAAGCTATTATACAAAAATATGAAGACGCTAACAAAGGAAAGAATAAAGATGTGAAAATTGATTTATCCCCTTCAATTACTGATTCTAAATACAATGTGGTATTATATATTGACAGAAAAGAAGTTTATAATGAACAGAAATCGGGTGAATTCATTCCTATAGATCATACCATACAAAATGAAGGTATTCATTTCAAAATATTACTTATGAAAAAATCTACCTCACCATTTCAAACTGTTATAAGCAAATACGAATTGACATTAAACAAATTACCATCAAATAAAGATATAATACTTATATTAGATGATGGAAACTTAATACTTAAATGATGTCAACACAAAAAAACACCCCGTCTAAATCAGTTAAAAACTCTCAAACAACAATTACAGAATTAATGATTCCTTCTTATGCAAACTTTGGAGGCAAAGTTCATGGCGGTATTCTTTTATCATTAATGGACAAAGTAGCATATGTTTGCGCATCTAAACATTCAGGTGCCTATTGTGTGACCGTTTCAGTTGACGGCGTTGAATTCAAAGAACCTGTTGAAGTTGGAGATTTAATATCTTTAGCTGCATCAGTTAACTATGTTGGTAACTCATCTATGATTGTTGGTATAAGAGTGACGTCATTACAACCCAAAACAGGGATAGAAAAGCACACGAATTCATGTTACTTCACTATGGTTGCTAAAAATCAAGAAGGAGAATTGGAAACCGTACCACAATTAATACTAGAAAGTGAATTAGAAGTTCGTAGATTTTGTGATGCTAAAAAATTAAGAAAATTGAGATTTGAAATTAATGACGTTTTACATAAAGTAAAGGAGGACGTTAGTTTTGAACAAATGAAGCAAATGATTGCTAAAAATAGATGTGAAATTTCCTTTTAATTGAATTATGTCATTATTATTTAAAACTGAGCGCTATATTATCCGAGAACTAAAAAAATCTGACCTTTCAGGATTTTCAGACATGCAATGCAATAAGAAAGCAATGGACATGGTTCCTGATAAAACCATGACTTTGGAGGAAGCCAGAATAGACTTAAATATTAGATCTACCAATTACATCACAAAAGTTAATAATTTTGACGTGTGGGCTGTTATTGATCAAGAAAATAATGAATTCATAGGTACGTGTGCTCTTGTTTATGGGAATCCAAAAGGTATTGAAATTGGATATCGATTAAGGGAAAAACATTGGAATAAAGGAATTGCCACAGAAGTAACTAAAGGTTTAATTAACTATGTTTTCACGCATACAAATCATACCACTATAATTGCAGACGTGAGTAAAGTTAATATAGGATCGGTTAAAGTACTTGAGAAATTTTTAACCAAAGTAAATGAAGGATTTTGTGAAGAAGATCAAACTTATGACTACAATTATGAGTTAAAAAAATCTGATTATAATAAAATATGAATATAGCAATTATTGGAGGTGGAGCTGCCGGTTTTTTTGCAGCAATTAACTGTAAATTAAACTATCCCCAACACCAAGTCACAATTTACGAAAAGTCAAAAAAAACGCTTTCTAAGGTTAAAATATCAGGAGGTGGTCGTTGTAATGTTACTAACGCAACGTTCTCTATTTCAAATTTAGTGAAGAACTACCCAAGAGGAAACAAAGCCTTAAAAAAAGTATTTAGTCAATTCAACCCTAAAGACACTATTGAATGGTTTGAAAGTAGAGGTATTCCATTAGTAACTCAACATGACAATTGTATTTTTCCTGTTTCACAAGAATCTCAAAGCTTTATTGATTTGTTTAATGCCGAATGTAAACGACTAGGAATTACTATTAAAATTCAACACAAATTAAATTCGCTTGTTAAAAACGACAGTATCTTTGAATTGAACTTTAATGCTGACCAACTTATTTGTGCAGACAAAGTGATTATGACCATTGGAGGTCAACCCAAACTAAATGGTTTAGAGTTTCTAAAAGACCTTGGTCATTCAATTCAATTTCCTGTCCCCTCTTTATTTACTTTCAATATGCCTAGTGAACCTATCACTAAATTGATGGGAATAGTAGTCGAAAATGCTATTGTGAAAATTCAATCTACCAAATTAATTGATAAAGGTCCTTTATTGGTAACCCACTGGGGAATGAGTGGTCCAGCAATATTAAAACTATCAGCTTGGGGAGCTAGAATACTCGAAGAACAGAATTACAAATTTAAAATTCAAGTTAATTGGATAAATGAAACAAATTCTTCCATTGTTGAAGAGCAGATTAAAAGTGAAATCAGTAAGCATAATTCAAAAAAAATTGCCAATCAAAAAATAGCGCATATCCCCACTCGACTTTGGGATTTTTTAATTGAAAAATTAAATATAGACACCCAAAAACGTTGGGCTGAATTATCGAAAAAAGACATCAATAAAATAATAAACGTATTACAAAACGATACCTATACCGTTGAAGGTAAGACAACGTTTAAAGAGGAATTTGTAACTGCTGGTGGAGTGGACTTAAATGAAGTTAATTTTAACACTATGGAGTCCACAAAAACGGATGGTTTGTATTTTGCTGGAGAAGTTTTAGATGTAGACGGTGTAACTGGAGGCTTCAACTTCCAAGCGGCCTGGAGTACAGGTTTTGTTGCTGCCAAGTTGGGGTGAAAAAATATTAGTATCAATACTAATGATCTCTAAATTTCTCGATAAATCGTTGTTTGTGTTCAGTTTTTAACTCCTCTAAATTCTCAGGAGTACCCATCTTCCATCTTTTATGAGACCAAAGCCAAAACTCAGGGTTTTTAAGGATATTATTCTCTAAAATACTTACGTATTTTTCAGTTATAGCTCCGTACTCTTCTTTTCTAGGCGTTTCAGTAATTAAATCTAATTCTAATTCGTAATACCCTCTTTTAACATGTTTTATATTTACATAAACTACAGCCGAATCTGTATGGTTAGCCATGATTTCTGCGCCAAAAGTAAAGGCAGATTTTTGGGTCAAAAATTGAGTCCAAAAAGAATTATTAGCTTTTGAAGGATTTTGATCTCCCAAAACTAAAGTTGCCGTAGGTGTATCAGTGTATTCTTTTAATTTGTCTTTGTAATTTTTGGCATGTACTACTTTCATACCATAACGCTCACGTTGAGAATTAATTTTTTTATCCCAAAATTTATTCGTCATTGGCATTCCTATTCCAATTGCCTGGTGTTTAAACAATAGGTTTTGAGCTGTCACTAAAAACTCCCAGTTATTATAATGGGCAGACACCAAAATTACATTCTTATTTTTCGAATATAATTCATCCATGACCTCCGGATTTTTCACAATCATTCTCTTTGATAAATTGCGTTTTGAAATATTCAAATTGTAAATCGACTCCGCTAATAATCTACTAAAGTATTTGTAAAATTGTTTTAATATTAGTTTATTCTCCTGAGACGTATTATTAGGAAATGAATTTTCAATATTACTTAATATCACCTTTTTTCTATAAGGGACTAATCTTAATACAGATAAAATCATGTAAGTAAAACCCAAAGGCATTTTTGACAAGGGAAAAACAAAGACGTAATATAAAAGTTTATTTAACACAATTACAAATCTAATATTATTATGGAACTAACATAAATAAGAAAATAAAAAAGATGTTAAATTTTAAAATTGTTATTTGAATTTTATTGGTTTGACCGTTAAAAAATTAACTTTGCGTCATGCAACTATCGTACTTTAAATTTTTAGGTTTATTATTGCTATCGGGTTTAATAATGGGACTAAGTTTCCCTTTTACTGGTGGCATTTTTATATTTGCCTTTATTGGTTTAATTCCACTATTTTTATTCAATTCTGAATTGAATGATAATAATGTAAAATTCAAAGGTATAAAACGATTCATAGGTAATTATTTATTCTTTTTTACTTACAATATTTTTGTAACCTGGTGGATTTACAATGCATCTCCTACTGGTGGTTATATGGCCTTCTTTTTCAATTCATTATTAATGGTTTTACCTTTTCATTTGTATGCTTTTGTTGATAAACATTTAGGGAAAACTAAAGGTTTTATTACTTTTATTGCATTATGGTTATCTTTTGAACATATTGATCATTTTTGGGATTTATCTTGGCCCTGGATATCTTTTGGAAATATTTTTGGGAATCAACCTATGTTAATTCAATGGTATGAATATTCAGGAATTGAAGGGGGCACACTTTGGATACTATTAGCCAATTTATTTGGGTTTATGATGATTAGAAATGTTTGGTTCAGAAAAGAAGAATTTAAGATGCAAACACCAATACTTACCTTAATAACACTTACAATTACACTACCGATTGCAATCTCGTTAATTATGTTTTATAGTTATGAAGAGAAAGTAGACCCTGTTAATGTTGTTATTGTTCAACCTAATATCCACCCTTGGGTAAAAAACACAAATGAACCCGGTCAAAAATGGACTATGCCAGGTTCAAAACAAACAAATAAAATTTTAGAATTAGCTGCACCAAAAATTACAGAGCAAACTGATTTAGTAATTTGTCCTGAAACAGCAATTACCGCCTATGCTAATGAAGAATCATTAGAATATTTAAGTGCTTCAATTAAAATTAAGAGATTCTCTGCAGAACATTTTAATGTTCCTTTTTTAATTGGCGCAAATACATTCAATAAATTCACAACTAAACGTCCCTACCCTGCCCAACACAAAGGGGAGTATTGGTATGAAAATTATAATACATCTTTATTAATTGACGCCAATAATCCTATTGATATTTACCATAAATCAAAACTAGTTTTAGGACCTGAGAAATTACCCTTTGTTGATATGTTTCCATTTATGGCTCAACTTTCAGTTGACCTTGAAGGTACAAGTAGTGGTTTAACTGAAAATGGAAAAGCACAAATTTTTGAAGCTAAAGGTTTAAAATTTGCTCCATTAATTTGTTATGAATCTGTTTATGGAGAATTTGTATCAAACTTCACTGCAATTGGAGCTGAATTTTTATGTGTCATCACCAATGATGGCTGGTGGCATGATTCACCAGGCTACAAACAACACAACATGTTATCACAAATTAGAGCCATTGAGAATAGACGCTCAGTTGCCCGTTCAGCAAACACAGGGATCTCTTGTGTCATAAATCAAAGAGGTGAAATTCAAAACCGATTAAATTGGGATGTAGAAGGCGTAATTACTACTACATTAAACAAAAACAAAACAGTTACATTTTTCATGAAGTATGGAGATCTATTAGGAAGAGTAGCGATTTTCATGGTAATAGGACTATTACTTTATGCATTTGTTACTATGTTGAAATTTAGAAAACAACCTAAACCTAAGTCATAACTCTAGTTTCAATTGGTACATTAATGAAGTTCTAATATCTCTATTGACTTAGTATTGAAAGCTACTGTGTCACCTACAGATTTACCTATTAATAGTTTTCCTATAGGTGTCACTGCTGAAATTAGAAAATAATCCTCTGCGTTGAGTGTAATTTTACCTAAACTTATTGATAAATAATACTTACCTGCATTTGTAGTTACTAAACTGCCTAACTCTGCCTTATCAGAAACTTTAAACTCTTTTAGATAAGGTAAAACACGCTTTAACTTATTGATTTCGACTAATTGCTTTGCGTTTTTTTCAGACTCTAAATGTGCCATAGCTCTTGCTGTATCATGCTTATCACCAGCAGTGCTTTTTGTTTCATTATTAGCTGATGCCTGTGCTGAATCAAACACCGAGTTTATCGTATTTAGTTTACCCTCTATAGTAGATAAACAATAATTATATAATTCAGTTTTAATAGTTGACATTGCTTAAGGTGTTTTAAAAAGTAACCATTACAATTAATCCCCCTTTACAGTCATTAACTATCATGATAATCTATAACGCAAATGTATTAATTTATGAACAAAAAGATTACCTTTTTAAAACTAATCGTAATCGGGAATATCAACCACTTAATTTTTTTTGATAAAATTATCAAGTCTCACTTTAAAATTCAATGGTTCATCTATAAATAACAGTAAAGTCTTGAACTTTTTTTTACACCCATAGATTCCGGTTATTTCATGTTCAAATTTTAATTTCACAACTACATTGTGTCCTTCTAGCTCTCCCAACGGAGAAAGTGTTTTAGTCAGCCCCTCCTTTTCATCTTCTACTTTAGAAAGTTCAATACTTTCAATATTATCAAATAATACCTTTGCTTCACTTGCTATCCCATATTTAAAAACTACACCTGAATCAGTAATTATAATAAGTCTTTTTGACAACGATTTTGCCAATCCAAATACTTGAATTGCTGTATATATACTTAAAATGGTTACTCCCCAAGCAACTCTTCTATTCCAATTAGTAAGTAAAAAATGTAAAGCGACAGTCTCTACGGCAATAATCATTAGAATTCCAATCATCATCCCTAATGCCCCACTATTTTTGTGATATGTAAACTCATTTTTTTTAATCACTAATTTTCTCCAACTAAAAAAACCATAATAAAATACAGCTATCTCAGTTGCAAATGGAGATACTAGTTTTTCGGGAAGAATATCTTGACATATACACTTTACAGTATCAAAAAAATCAGGTTTCCCTTCTTTCAGTGTTTTGTACTTTTTAGTAATACCATAAACCTTGACTATTATAAAAGTTAAAACAAATAATTCAACAAATGGTAACACCCAAGTTTTAAATAATGACAAATAAATTTGATTCTCTTTTGGTAAAAAATAAGACCCTAATACTAAACCAACAACCATTATTGGTATAACAGTTGTTTTAGGAATTTTTGACTTACGAATCAATATAAAATAAATGAAAGGAATACCTATTAGTAAATCAATTGTAATAGACAAATTTAAAATCAAATTGCTGGTAAAATATGATGATTTCATTAAAACCATCAACACTCCGAATAAGATTAATGGTATTCCAAAACTAATTAGGTTTCTATTTATTGGTAATACTTTAAACATCTTAAATTATCTTTAGATTAATAATATTAAGTAAGTCTATAAAACAAACAAAATGTTACAAACGTTGACTATTATTTTTTCATTTTTAAGATTTAAAAGGGAAAAGTAGAACCAACACACCTGTTAAACACCACCATATACTGATTTAAACCTCTAAATCATTGACTAAAGTGTTTCTAAACTATTTTATCGGGGAAAACCAACTTATTATGTGTACATAATTTATCTTAATCGAAAAACAACTAAACCATTGGAATTTTATTCCTATATTAATAGGGTATAAAAAAATACTATGAACTTTATTAATCATTACTGCTAACTTTTTTAAAACCTAACAAGTGGAATTTAGCAGTAAAAAACCTAAATCCAATTGTTATGAAATCACTCTACCTACTTGTACCCACATTTTTAAGTTTTTGGTCATTCAATGTAATGGCTCACTCAGTTCAAATACAATATTGCGTAAACTGTAATGGTGATTTACGTATTTGGGTTGAACATTGGCATGGTGTTGAAGATCCATCAACAACAACAATGACAATTGATTTAACTGTGAATGGTAATACAACGACACAAACATCCGCACCAGGGGGAAGTATTCTAAACTTACAGTCCAATAATTTCCCTGGATGTTCAACTCCAATAACCTATGCAACCGGTTGTCCTGGTGAAGAAAACACTCATAATGACTGGGTATACTATGATTTCAATGGATTACCACAAAATGTTCCCATTACATTTACCATCATAAGTGGAAACACTGTTTTCACAATGGACGCGTGTAATATGTATCCACTATCTGTAACATTTACAATAGAAAACCTACAGAACCTACCTGACATATTACTTTGTGAAGGTATTGACCCTGGACCTGTTCAACTAGGTGGAGGTGCAGCTTGGACCAACAATAATCCAGCTATAGGATTACCAGCGTCAGGAAATGGTTCAGTACAAAACTTCACACCAATTGGTTCTCAAGGAACTACTGCAACTATCAATTACACCACTCATTGTGGTACTGGTTCATATGACTATATTATTTTACCACCTCCAACAACCGAATTTACGATTCTCAATAATGGTACATCTACTAATTCTATTTGTTTAGGAGATTCCTTTGATTTCATTGATAATTCTTCAATCCCTGCTCCAGATAGTATTGTTAGCTGGCTCTGGGATTTTGGTGATGGCACTACATCAACAACTCAAAACCCAGCCCATACTTACTTAACATCCGGTACTTTTGATGTTAGCCTCACCACATCATCTAATTTAGGTTGTAATTCTATTTCTACAATCCAACAAGTTATTATCAATGCTGCACCAATTTCAAACTTTGGAACTAACCCGACATGTGCTAATGAAACTTTGTTATTCACAGATTTATCAACACCTAATACAAGTGCAATAGCAAATTGGCAGTGGGATATTCTAAACGATAACACAACTGAATATACAATTCAAAATCCTTCACATATATTTACAAATGGTGGTACTTATCCAGTACAATTAACTATTGAGTCTATTGATGGTTGTATTGACTCAATTACTCAAAACGTAACTGTTAACTACCTGCCACAAGTAGCATTCATTTCAGATTCAGTTTGCTTAGGTGATATGACATCATTTACAGATCAATCTACCGTAACAAATGAAATTATTACATCTTGGGATTGGGATTTTGGATTTGGTAATTTAGATGTTTCAAATAATCCAACCACATCATTCTCTACTACAGGTAACCAAAATGTAAGTTTAACTGTTACAACAAATCAAGGTTGTATTGCATCTGTAAATGGAACGGCTTTTATTCATACATTACCTACTACCAATTTTTCAGTGAATGATGTTTGTTTGTACAATTCTGTTTCAACAAATAATACTTCTGTAATGGGAAATAGTACATTAACTTATTCTTGGGATTTTGGAGACGGATCAATATTTGATACAAGTATTAACCCAAGCCATATTTATGCTAATGCCGGTATATATCAAATTGATTTAACAGCAACATCCATTCAAAATTGCAGTTCAACGATAACACAAACGGTTACTATTTATGATTTACCTATCCCAATATTTTCGGCTAATTCAGTCTGCGTCCACTCAAGCATGTCGTTCTTAGATTCATCAGTTCCAAGTACAGGAGTAATCGTAAATTGGCAATGGGATATACTGAATGATAACACAACTGAATATTCGACTCAAAATACTTCACATACATTTACAAATGGTGGAACTTACCCTGTACAATTAACTATTGAGTCCATTGATGGTTGTATTGACTCAATTACTCAAAACGTAACTGTTAACTACCTTCCACAAATAGCATTTATTTCAGATTCAGTTTGCTTAGGTGATATGACATCATTTACAGATCAATCTACTGTAACAAATGGAATTATTACATCTTGGGAATGGGATTTTGGATTTGGTAATTTAGATACTTCAAATAATCCAACCACATTATTCTCTGCTACAGGTAACCAAAATGTAAGTTTAGCTGTTACAACAGATCAAGGTTGTATTGCATCTGAAAATGGAACGGCTTTTATTCAGACATTACCTACTACCAATTTTTCAGTAACAGATGTTTGTGTATATAATCCTGTATTAACAAACAACACATCATTCATGGATAATAATTTACTTACCTATTCTTGGAATTTTGGGGACGGAACTACACTTAACACTACTCAAAACCCTAACCATAATTATTCAAGTTCAGGTATATATCAAATTGACTTAACTGCAATATCAAGTCAAAATTGTAGCTCAACTGCTACACAAGTAGTTAAAATATATGACCAACCAATTGCTGACTTTTCAGTTGATACGACCTGTCTAGAAACCTTTTCTCTATTTTCAGATCAGTCAATAATTCCAAATGTGATTAATGGAGATGTGATTGTTAACTGGGAATGGGATGTTGACAACAATACAAGCGTAGACTATATTAGTCAAACGCCTCAACATATTTATGCCACTGAAGGTTTTCATAATACAAACTTAAATGTAACTACTGCATTTGGTTGCCAAGGAACTGGAACAAAAGCAGCTATTGTTTGGCCACTACCCGAAGTGAATTTTTCTTATCAATATGTTTGCTTACATGACTCAACAGAATTTACGAATTTATCAACTATTTCAAATCAATTTACATTTAATACAATTGATATTTTAGTATGGAATTTTGGTGATGGGACATTTTGTACTTGCGGTAATACAAATCATCAATATTCAAATAGCACAAGTTATGGGACAAAATTAGCGGCTACAACAAATAACGGTTGTTTTAACGAAATCATCAAAACAATAACAATCAACCCATTACCAAATCCAGATTTTTCAGCAGATTCAATTTGTGTTAATTTACCCCCAACAACTTACACAGACTTATCTACTATCAATTCAGGAACAGTATCTTCATGGGTATGGAATTTTGGAGATGGAAATTCAACAACAGGAAGCCAAGCTTTTAATTCATTCGCTACAGATGGTTATTTCAGTACTACTTTAACCCTAACATCTAGTGAGGGTTGTGTACAGAGTATTACAAAACCGATAAGAGTTTATGAAACACCAATAGCAAATATAACTAGTGACCTTACACAAGCTTGCAATCCTTCAGACATAAAATTCACCGACCTTTCATCTTCCACAACTTCTAATATTGAAAGTTGGTTTTGGGACTTTGGAAATGATTTAACAACAACTGAACAAAATCCAATACTGACTTTTGAATTAGAATATCCTGATATAGAATCTGAATTATTTGATATAGAATTGACTGTTATTAACAGTCACGGCTGTACTTCATCCACATTTGTATCAGATTATTTAGAGATATTCGCAACACCAACTGCATCATTTACATATAACCCTACTATGCCATCTATAATGAATCCTGAAATTGTATTTGAAAACACATCAATTCATGCAGATGAATATGCTTGGAATTTTGGAAATGACTATACTTCACAATTGACAAACCCAATTCATTTGTACCCCGAAAACGCAAACCAATACAATGTTCAACTCATTGCTTACAATAATTCACAAATGTGTTCAGATACAGCCTATGCTTCAGTACAAATAGATGATGTTATTCTTTTTTATGTACCAAATGCATTTACACCTGACGGAGATGAATATAATAACATATGGCAACCTCAATTTCAATCGGGATATGACCCATTTAATTTCCATTGTATGATATTTAACCGCTGGGGTGAAGTAGTTTGGGAATCATTTAATGCATCTGCAGGATGGAATGGTCATTATGGTAAAAGTGGTTTAGTGGAAGATGGTACTTATGTGTGGAAAATTGACTTTCAAGAAAGTATGTCTGCCAAAACACATGAACATGTGGGGCATGTTACAGTTTTACAATAAATTCTATTTTAAACAAAACTTTAGAATACTTTGATTCAAAAATTTATTGATTGTCCATTTCTTGACAATCAATAAATTTGGACTCATTATCTAATTGAATTAGATAGTTAAAGAATTAACTTTACGCTAAATAAATTCTCCATGAGTAGATTAATCAAACTAGTACTTTTCTTAGCCATTCCAATACTAATATCAGGATGTATTAATATTTTTAAATTGTCAGATTTAAAGCTCGAAAATGCAAACTATCCAAACAGTAAAACTAAAGCTAAACTGCTTTTAGAAGACATGGGGAAAGCACACGGTATTCATGTTTGGGATAGTATAGAAACCTATAATGTGACGTTTGGTGATGAGTTTTATGGTTTCATAGGGAAGCAAGGTAATCCATTTAAAGAACCAAAGATGAAATTATCTTTAAGTTATATTCCTAAAACTTTCAATGGTCAACTAAAAATATTATTGGGAAAAGATAAAGGAATTATATCAGGAATTCAGTCCTCCCTGACCTACTCTAAAAATAGTAATGGCATATTTGTAGCTAAAAAAAATAAAGACATGAAGTTCTGGATTCCAACCTATCAATATTTCATTGAGTTTCCTAACAGAATTCAAGAAGCAACTACAATAGAATACATAGGAACAAAAATTATTAATGGTGTAAAGACAGAAGGTATTCTTGCTTCTTGGGGTAGCGTTAACCCACAAAAAGATACTGATCAATATCTAATTTGGATAGATTCAGAAACTAAACGGATTGTTGTGATTGACTATACCGTGCGAGATATGTATCGTTTTATTACAGGTGCTGCATATTTTAAAGATTATAAAAGTTATAACGGACTCTTGTTGCCTTCTGAATACCCAATAGAGTCAAATTTAGTTAAAAAAGGACTTTTGCATAAAATGAGTATTATTGACTTTAAAGTAAATCATATTAGAAAAGATTCATTATTACCGTTAAATTAATATGCTATTCAATTTTAACAAATTTTTCTGTCCCTTTTTTTTCCATCAATTTTATAATTGATAAAATAAATACCCGCCGGAAGAAAACTAACATCAAATTTTATTTTGTTTACTATTGAGAACACTTCTTCTCCAACTAAATTAATAATTGATAGATTTAAGTGGTTATAATTTGATTCTGTGTTTATTTCTAACGGTCCGTTTGTTGGGTTTGGAAATAGATTAAAAACATTAGCTTCACTTTTTTCTATTCCTAGATTTCCTACTTTTCGTCTCATCACTATTTTATGCGACCCAGCTATTTTTCTATGATAATAAATGATGTTTTTATTAGCAGTTAAAGTTGGTGCTTCAATTAATTCTCCAATAGTTTCAGAGAATAACACAACTGGAATCGAAAAATTGTCAGAAGGGGTTGCTCGTACGGCAACACAAATTTCAAATAAAGTGCTCGCGGTAATTGTTTCTTTTAAGTATCTGGTGTAATACAGCTCTAAATTATCGCTTGTAATACAAGGTGCATAATAAATATAATTTACATTATTAATAGTTTGAAGTATTACATCTGAATTTGGAATTTGATTAAATGTAGAATCATTCACTTTTTGAGCAATTCCTAATTCTGTTTCGCACGGGCCAATACAATTCTCATTGTTGAACCTAGCATTATTATAATAAAGTAATTGTCCATCATAACTAACACCATGGTCCATTACTAGCCAACCTGGTATGTTTTTATTAAAATCCCCATGTACCCTTCCAATATTAGTGACATTGCCAGTATTGAATGTTCCATGAAACAAATTTTCTAATTCAACTGGATAGTTTCGTGTAGATGTCCAATATATATTATTTAATTCATCTAAATCAGCAACTGCATCTAAATAAGGTGTCACCAATTGGTTTGTCCCATTCATCTCTCCCACCAAAGTGAATGTAGAATCATTTACTTTAGCCGCATAATACAGACGTGTTGTCTGCCCATCATTTAGATTATTAAAAAAAAGATAATCACCATCTACAGAAATAAAGGGTTCCATAGCATCAAATGTTAAACCAGTAATAGTTACATCTATTTCTGCCCCAAAAGAAGGATAGATTTGACTAGTTGCAATTAAAGAATTAAACCCAACTAGTAACGAAATTAGTATTTTCATATATCAACAAACTATGAATTAATAAACAACCCAATAAATGGAAAGATATAGATAAATCCTTAGGTTTCATTACATATTACTTTTAAAAAAATGAACTCAACTTAATAAACAGTTTAATTAATATACTTTCTCAGCTAAAACTGGGACTAAATGACTTTAATCTGGTCTTAAAATAAATTAATTGTAATTTTCTCACACAAATTAAACCTTTTCTTAAAACCTAAGTCATAGAGCTATACTCATGAAATAATAATAAATGATAACTAAATTAAGCTTAATCGTGTTACTTCTATTTTTCACAACAGAGGTAAAAGCCAAAGAAAACAAAACTATTTCAGTTACCATAATACCTCTATGGGGTAATGAAAAATTAAATATAAATAAAATATACAATGAACTTAACACTGTCAAAATAAACATAAAAACGTTGAAATTTTACATAAGTACGTTCAAAACATTAAAAAAAGGTCAAGTTGCATATTCCAAAAAAAACAGTTTTCATTTAATTGATTTGGCGAATAAAAAGTCTTTAACTTGGGATTTAATAAAAGCGGGTAAAAAACAATTTGATGAAATAAACTTCCAATTAGGAGTAGACAGTTTGACAAATGAATCTGGTGCTAGAGGTGGTGATTTGGATCCAACTAAAGGAATGTATTGGAGTTGGCAAAGTGGTTATATAAATTTTAAATTGGAAGGTAGTCTTGAAGAAAATGGTAAAAAAATAAATTTTAATTATCATTTAGGTGGCTATCAGAATAGATTTAATTCTATTCAAACCATTAGGTTAAAAGTTAAACATACCAACGTTATTCAAATTGGTTTTGACCTTAAAGCTTTTATCAATGGAGTTAACCTGAAAGCTAACCCAAAAGTCATGTCGCCTTCTCTAAAGTCGGTTGAATTATCAAAGTTAATTTCACAATGTTTTCGAATTATAAATGGGTAAACGTGTATTAAACATATTGAGTTTGTCTTTCTTTATTTCTATCCTTCTGGGATTAGGTTTTAAATCAAAAGGTAAAATAGTAAAGCTAGATATTCCCAAATATTGGCCCAAAACAAACTATGACTTTGAAAAAAAACCATTGACTACGGCTAAAATTGAATTAGGAAGACATTTATTCTACGACCCCATATTGTCGTTAGACACTTCTATTTCTTGTGCAAGTTGTCATTCGTCTTATACCGCATTTACACATATAGACCATCCTTTAAGTCATGGCATTGGCGACAGTGTCGGAACAAGGAACTCTCCAGTACTAATTAATTTAGCTTGGAATACTTCATTCATGTGGGACGGTTCAATACCCCACATTGAAAACCAAGTCTTAGCACCAATACATAACTCGGTTGAAATGGGAGATGATATAGTAAATGTAGTTCGCAAATTACAATCTTCTGAAAAATATAAAGCATTGTTCAACTACGCTTTCGGCGATACTATAATTACAGGACAACATGTTTTAATTGCTATTGCGCAATTTGAATTAACCTTAGTGTCTTCCAATTCAAAATATGATAAAATAATACAAAAGGTAAAACATTTCGCGTTTTCCGAACAAGAACAAAGAGGTTATGATTTATTTAAAACAAATTGCGCATCTTGTCATAAAGAGCCTTTGTTCACGTCTGGAGAGTTTGAAAATAACGGTTTACCATTAAACGATAAACTAAATGATTATGGTAGGGTTAATGTTACCCAAAACCCTTTAGATTCTTTTAAATTTAAAGTCCCCACCTTACGCAATATAGAGTTTTCTTTTCCTTACATGCATGATGGTAGATTCAATTCATTGTTTGAAGTCATAGATCATTATACCAGCGAAATAAAATCAACATCAGTTTTAGCCCCCCCTCTAAAAGGAGGTTTAAAATTAACTCATGAAAATAAAATTGACATCATCTCCTTCCTATTAACATTAACTGATAAGGACTTTTTGTTTAACCCCAAATTTACTTTTCCAAGAAAAAATAATTGACAAATGAATACTAACAGACCAATAATGTCAAATTAAATAAAAACAAAATTATGAAAAAAACGATTTTAACAGCAGTGATTTCTGGTTCCCTTTTGAGCTTAAACGCGCAAACTCCAATTATTACATCTTGGTTACAAAATACGGTAACTACTGGTAGTCATTATACAAATGGTAATTCTACGACTATTCAAGACAATGATTTAGCAAATGTACAATTAGTACAATATTCAGATGATTGGGTATATGTTAGTACTGAAGGCGTGCCAACCTATCCAACAGGCCCATTTTTAGATGGTAACCCTAGCACAACAACAGCACAGGCAGCCATTTATAAGTTTCCAATAATACCAACTGAAAATACAGGGTCAGAAGTAGGAACAAACATGGGAAACATTGGTGTATTTATTAATGGTGTATCCATATTTGATTATCAAGATGGTGTATCTTATAGCAATACTGGAGGACAAGATCAAGGTGGACCTGGTCCTGGAGGACCTGGAGATGGTGTTTGGAATAGAGATGCCGTTGTAGCTGAACAAGATGGATTTGACTGTTCAAAAGGACATCCTGCAATGGGGAATTATCATCATCATCAAAATCCATCAGCTTTCAAATTAGATTTAACTGTAATTTCAACTATCTGTAATTTGTATGATGCAGATGGATTATATACAATTAACTCAACAGAACATTCGCCAATAATTGGGTTTGCTTATGACGGTTTTCCAATTTATGGAGCGTATGCATTTTCTAATACAGATGGTACTGGATCTATTACAAGAATGAAATCAGGATTTTCACTTAGAAATATTACCGCTAGAACTCACTATGCTGATGGATCAGACGTTACTGATGGACCTGTGGTAGGTACAGATTTTCCATTAGGACACTATAGAGAAGATTATGAATTTATTACCTCAGCTAATACTGACCAATTGGATAAACATAATGGAAGATTTTGTGTAACACCAGAGTATCCTGACGGAACTTACGCTTACTTTTGTACTGTAGATACCAACTGGAACTCTTCATACCCATATATAATAGGTACTAGTTTTTACGGAAACCTTCAAGCATCAAACGTGAATTCGGTTACTGAAACCGTAGAGGTCTATACGGCTACAAACAATTTGAATAACGATTTCATGAATGACTTAAGTTTCTCAATTTATCCTAACCCAACAAAAGAATTTTTAGCAATACAAGCGAATGGTTTAGTGAAACAAAATATAAACTTAAAACTATATGATTTATCTGGAAAGCTAATAACTGAATCAGCTATTTTACAAGGTAGTACAATTTGGTATTTAGATGTAAGAACAGTTTATAATGGACAATATATATTACACATAACGAGTGGTACAGAAACTAGAACCAAGAAGGTAATAATTCAGAAGTAACGCTATATAAAAAAACGGATACAACTCAGTTTAAAAGAGGAGAACTAAATTCTCCTCTTTTTTTAAAATCAAAATTACAGTTATAAAAATGAGATTTAGATTAAATTTATTGTGAAAACAAAATTTTAATACAACTACGAACCTATTTAATCAGAGGTTATCCTTTCTTTTCGTCCCTTTTCTCTAAACTTCTCGCTTCAGTCAATGCAGACGAAATCATACCTGATGGAATGGCTATTATTCCAAGACCAATCATTAGAATAATAAACGTGAAAATTCTACCGCCAATAGTGAGTGGAACAACATCACCATAACCAACAGTTGTCAATGTAACAACTGACCACCATAAGCTTGAAAAAATGGAAGAAAATGCTTCAGGTTGAACTGAGTTTTCGAAATAATAAATACCTACAGCTGATAAGTAAATTAAGATTAAAGAAACGACACTGAACATTATTAATTCCTCTTTAATCATTTTAAAGGCAATAGTAAATCTATTTATTGCTTTATTGTAACGCACTAATTTAATAAGTCTGAACAACCTCAAGAATCTTAATATTCTCGCTGAACGTAAATCGAATCCAAATGATAAATAAAATGGTAGGATAGCAAGTAAATCAATAACCCCATAAAAACTAAAGATAAATTTAAGTTTATTTTCGGCTATATAAATTCTAAATAGATATTCAATACTGAATATAATTATGCAAACTAATTCAAATACATTCAAGATTTCAATTGTACTTTGTTCTAAATCAGGAATTGTTTCGATCGTAAATGCAACAATCGACAACAAAATTAGAAATTGTATAACATAGTCAAAATATAAGCCTGCTTTAGTTTCACGGGAATCAATAAACTGATCAATTTTTTCTTTCATTAATTATTCCTTTTGTTTTTTATTATAATGTTTAAAACTGACACACATTATATCCAAATCAAGTTATTTTATTTTTCAATTTGACCATAAGATGTAGCAATTCCTTTTATCAAGGCAGAACTAAAACCATTGTGTTCCATCTCATTAAGACCTGCTATTGTACACCCTTTTGGAGTCGTCACTTTATCTATCTCAAATTCAGGATGCTCTCCACCTTCAATTAATAACTGTGCAGCACCTTTAACGGTTTGTGTTACAATTTCACTTGCCGTTTTCGCATCAAATCCAATTTGAATACCACCTTGTATCATCCCTCTTATAAAACGCAGCACATAGGCAATTCCACAAGCTCCTAATACAGTTGCAGAATCCATCAACCCTTCATCAATTATTAATGTATTCCCTATTGAGTTGAAGCAATACTTAACGGCATCAATAGCCTCTTGATCATTTGAACTTGAAGAAATACAAGTCATAGACGTAGCTACATCAGCAGCAGTATTTGGCATAGCTCTAAATATAGGAATTGACATGTTCACCGTATTTTGAATTTCTTCCAAATTAATCCCTGTCGCCAAAGAAACTAGTATATGTTTGCCGGGAACAAAAAAAGAGTTCAACTCATTTAACACTTCTAAAATATTATATGGCTTAAGTGCCACAATAATTAGTTCAGACTCATCAATAGCCAATTCATTATCATCTGTTATCCTAACACCTGTTTCCTGAAGATGGTCTAAAGCTTTCAGATTTTTTCTAGTCACAATAATATTAGAAGGAATACTCGATTCTTGTGCCAATAACCCATTTAAAATTGATAATCCTAAATTACCACATCCAATAATTGCAATTTTTTTATTTTTCATTTGATTCTTAAATTGGTTAATATTTCTGTTACAATTAGTGCAAAATTAAAAAAATTAAACTCTAAAGACTTTTAGAATAAGTAATAAATTATCTATTCTAGTAATTTGACTAAATGACTTACTTTATCAGTTTGAATAAAATCGGGGTTTTTATTAACTGCATCAACGTTCTTAGTATTTGAATCTGCTCCCCAAATTGCTACTCTAAAATTGTTATCATGTGCTAATTTAACTTGCGCCTTTGAAATCACTGATGTTGAAATTGTGATTCCATATAAATCTAACTCCGTAGCTATTTTCATTCCTTGATCAAATGTTTGAGGATATGTAAACAACTTATACTCATCATCTTTTTCTTTTAGCCTAGTTAAGAAATAACTATTCTCAGATTCAATATAAACATTATCTTTCAAATCGAACTTGTCAATAATTTTTGATATTGAATTAACAAATGTTTGAAGAAAGTCATTACCACTATTATTAGAGTATAATTTACAATCAAACGTATAAAAATAATTTACTCTATTATTCAGCCCTGAAAACAATTGTTCTAATGATAGAATTGAATAACTTAAATATGGTGCAGTTTTATATTTTGCATTTTTAATTTCACTCCAATTTAAATCATTAATCATTCCCGATAAGTCAGTATCACTAGATAAGTCTACATCATGATAAGCTACTAACACACTATCTTTTGTTAATTGAACATCTATTTCAGAACCATGTGTTCCCAAATTAATACAACTTAAAATTGACTCATAGGTGTTAATAGGATAAAGTTGCTCATTCCCCATTCCTCCGTGACCGAGCACAGTTATTTTGTTATTATTTAAATTATCAATTTTATTATTCTCCTTCTGACAAGACCACAACATATGAACTAATAGAAACAACATACCAATTTTTCTCATAACTATCTCTACTTTAAAATGCATAACCAAAATCTAATAACACCCCATGAGTAAACATTTTATTTTTCTCAATTATTGGAGCATAAGCTACTTTAAACATTAGTTTTCCATCTATTTTCTGATATCTGTATCCAATTGAAAAATTGGAATTAAAATTAACATCTCTATTAGGTTGATAAGTCAAATTATCAGCATAAACAATAGATGTTATTGTTTGTCCTAAACCTAAATCAAGATTATGTTTCGTTCCAAAATATACATTTATTCCTAATGGAAAAACTAAATCAGGATTAAAATTAGTAGTGTAATCGTTTAAATGATATGTACTAAAACCTAACCTAGTTGAAAATTTAAACTTATTTATTTTTGAAATTAAATATTCATAATTAACAGAACCATATCCTCCATAACCTCCAGCTTCTATAAACAGTAAATGTTTTGACATATTTTCTTTTACTGAATTTTGAGCAATACTTTTATTCCAAAAAATTAATAAAACAAAACCAATTAAAATTGTAATATATTTCATACTATTTTTTACCTTATATTCTTTTTATATTGAGTAGGTGTTCACTAATAATTAGCGTAAAACTAAGAAAAAATAAGTATCAAAATAGCATAAGGAATTTTATGTTTAACATTTACTGCAACAACTAAGTACAAATCTAAACTAAATAAATTCTAAAGTAACTCGGGTTCAAAATAATACACAACTAGAATCTGGTATCAAAGTCTATAATACATGAAACTATCGTTACTCAATTCTAATATATTGTGAGCTATTTTAAGGGGATATAACTTCTAATTTTTCACTACAACAACGTTTAATAAAATACGTTTTAATGTATTTTATATGATATTGTAGAGTTTAGATTAAGCTAGTCTTTCATACTTTTGTACATTCCATGTAAAGAGACCTCTTTTTATAAACTGATTTATCTTTGTTCATGTCAAGACCATAGTTATTCCAATTTTTTATATCACTTACATTATAATTTAGGTTTCGAATATTTGAAAATCCACTTTTTATTAGAAGTAGTTTTAAATTTATTCTATCATACATCCATTGATGAGTTTGTCCTCTTTTTTTTGCACTGCCTAACACTAATTTTTCTAAGATTCTTTGTAATCTTAGTTGTCTTGTCGTCCCAACAGAGTTTTCTTGAACACATTGACCAATAATATTATCAATGTAATTGTCATGATTCTTGTTCTCGTGTTCGTTCTCATCACATTGCACTAAATGGTTAATTAATTCTGAACATAAAATTTCCATATCAGGAATAACAATACGTTGGATTCCTCCTACTTTTAATACTCTAAATATTTCTTTCTGGAATTTCTCGGCATGTTGTTTTGAAATATGCTCAAAAACATGAGAATGATAAACAACGTCTATTGAATTATTTGCAAAAGGAATACCTTTCTTGAGATTATGGACCATAATGTTTTCTGGTAATGAATTATAATATTTTTTTCGGTTTTCATCAAAAAATGGCAATGCGATAAACTTTAATAGGTTATTACATTTTATTCTATGATATATTGACCAATCAATATTGATAACTTCACGGGATTTACTGGTTTTGTCTCCACACCCTAGGTTTAATATTTTCATAACTTATTATTTTGTATAAAAACTACAAAAAACATGCTAAAAACAACACACCACTAACACACCACTAGTTAATAATTGGTTTATGTTTTAATTGTCCTAATTTGAGACGGAATTATCGTATGGGGATTATTATCAAACTTATTTAACTCTATTAATAGGTTAGAAACCTGAATTCATACATTACAACAAACCAACCATATTCAGTACGGATTCTATGAAAGATGAATTGTTTCTTATCGCTCACAGCCTAAATTTAATATTAAAAAAAATTAAACGACAAAACCTCTACTAACTAAAGTTAGTGTTAGCATTTTATCTTACTTAATTACTTCCTTCTTTGATTCAGTAAGAAGTTCCTTGATTTAATATTTTTAACCCAAACAGTTGTTAATTGATTATGTTTTTCATTTGTTTAGTTTGGTATTTAATTTTTATAGTGTTTCTTTAGCCATTCTTTTAAAGTTTATTTCGGGTTTAAAATACTTTTTGTTTTCAAGTGTTTTTTGACTGAACCCATCAATCTTTTTCCAACGGTTTAAATTGAAGTTTATGGTATCCATTTTTATTCCTTTGATAATTGTTTTGGTATTGAATCTGAAATTATATAAATCTGAGAATCTTGTTTCAACTACATAAAACACTAAATCTATATTGTTCCTATCTAATTGTATAAATAGGTAATCAATCATTTTCATAAGCTCTAGTATTGATACATCATCATGAAATTTGACAAGTGAATTGACAATTACATAAGCATCCGAACTATGGAAAAGAGATTTATCATATTCTGTAGAATCTAAGTGATGAAAATAATGATCACCTGTTAGGGCAATATCAAGCTCCTTTAACTCATTATTATTTAAATAATTACAAATAGCGAAATTGAATGGTTCAAACTCTGTTGAGGCAAATTTGAAGTTACAAAAATTAGCTTTCATGGCTCCAACAAGTTCATTGTCAGAAAATAAACCGTACACTACAGCATTAAAATCAAGTTCGAGATGAAATAACCCATTTACATTATGCTTTTTGAAATAAACACGGTTTTTATTATTGTAGAAATATTGAATTAATTCTTCTTTATCCAATAATTTAATGCGATAGTTTGGCGGTTGTGTCATAATAATTTATTTTGGGATGGGTTAATGATGTACAATGCTCTCTGTATGAAACGTTGCGTTTTTGAATGTACGAACTTCCGTTTAGCACAGAGCCATATTTTTATATTTTGTTTTTAACTTTTTTATTTTAAACACCATACTTCGACAAGCACAGCACAGGCTTTAAGTTTTGTCGGACTTTCTATTAAACATTGAACTTTTAACTAAACTAACGAACTCTATATTAAGCATCTAAACTGTTGGTAAATCGTTATTTAATTTTCTGTAGCACTCGTTTTTTTTGACAATGGACTTAAAAGATATGTAAGGCTTAGTCCAAAGTCAGAGTTCTTAAAATAGGAGTAATGTGGCTCCCATCCGACTTGCTCATATTCTGAATAATAGATTCCAGTACCTTGATTATATGTTAAACTAATTTTCAGATGTTGTCCAATTAATGTAGAAAATCCAACAAGGAATTGATTATTTAATCGCTTTACAGAAGTTCCTCCTTGGTCTGAAGATACGGGGTTGTATTCATTTTCTCTTGTTTGATCTTCTGTATTGTCTGTAGCATCAATAACAGATTTATAATAATGTGTTCCTGTTAAGAATAAGTTGGGTCTGACCCCTACAAAAACAGCAGGTTGAATTTTTCCTAACTTAAATGTATACCCAATTGTCAATGGGAGGCAAAGTTTGTGAAATGTTTGGTTTTCCCAAGTGTCGTGCGTATAGAAAAAACATGCTACACCAGGTATTCTCGGAATTTATCCATCTCTATGATAATGATATTTTGTCCCCGTCATCTGATATTGAAGCCCCCTGAAAGTAGCAAGTGTTTTTTTATTATTAACTGACAATTTAAGCCAAAAAGAGGACTAATAATTGAACTTGTCTTAGTCGTAACTTTATCAGTAGACATAATGTTATAAGAGTCCTTTTTTGGGAATTGAGAAGTTGAAACTCCCACTTCTGCTCCAAAATTAATTATTGTTTGTCCAAGGCAAAGTTGTGAAAAGGTTGTCAGAATTATTAATAGTGATAGTTTCATAATATTCTTTTTTATGTTTTCCTAGCAACCGAATATGAATACTATTACACATATTGGCATTATATGTTTTTTTAGTTATTTATTTAAAACCCAACAAAATCAAGTGGTTATTTATTTACAAACGCTCAATAAGTGAATGCAAATAGTGCTTTAGTTCATAGGGTACGTCCAAATATACCATTAAAATTATTAATTTAACTATTATGTTTAGCTCATTTTAATCTGGAATCTTAAACAGAGGGAAAAGGCCAATAACCTCATCAATTAAAAATAAAAGTATATGTATTTACCCTCATTGTGTTAACGGCTGAAATGATAGCAAATTGAATGTGAAACGGAGCAAGAACCGGCTTTAAATTACGACCAACGGAAGTACATTTTAAACCGTGTGATTGGCATTTGAACTGAAATTACTTAAATGAAAAGCGTGTTAAAACACAAAAAAAACACGAGATAAGAAAAAAAGGCCTATACTTTTAATGTATAGACCTACTCTATTTTTGTACTGCTAACAACAAAAGTAGCATGTGATTATAAAACACTGAGTTTTGCATTAACCTTAGTACTTAAATCAGTGTACAACCTCTTGAGCATACCAGTCAGAAATCTCCTGACCTATTTCATGTGGATAATCTTCTTGAATATAATGCAAACCTTCTCCTAGATACACCATTTTTATGTTTTTCATATTGTCTTTAATCCATATTGCGTCTTCTTTTTTGATAGCAATACCCGGCTCAACGTGTAAACATAATTTGGGTATATCACTTTCTTTTAACCAGGCCACATATTCTGTAACGGTGTCATGAGAATATTTTGGACTACCTGCAATTGGAACATCTTTTGGCCAAGCCAATAATGGTGTGCGGCTAGCTATGGTTCTGTAAGGTGCGGCGTAAGCTCCCTTTTCTATTTTTGATAACTTCCTTACAATCATGTCTGGAATCATTTTTTTAATAAAAATATTGGCAGCTTTTACCATTAACCAACCTGTTATTGGTGAACGCATCATTTTCATTGCGATTCTGATGTCTTTTGGAAATTGACTATATTCAAATGTTTTAAACATGGCTTCCATAAACGCTATTCCTTTCACATTATTTTGATGGTGATATGCATAATTAAACCCTAAGGCTGATCCCCAATCATGGATAACAAGCGTCATATTTTTCAGTTCCATTTTCTCAATAAAAGCTTCTAAATATTCATAAGAATCTTTAAAGCCATATTTAATATCTGGTTTGTCTGATTTACCCATGCCAATTAAATCTACCGCAACACATCTTCCTTGCTTTATTAAGTGCGGAAGAATGTTTCGCCATAAATAGGAAGAGGTGGGATTACCATGAAGAAATAAGATTGGGTCCCCTTCTCCTTCTTCAATATAATGTATTTTACTTCCTTTTACATCTATATATTTTGATTCAAAAGGAAATTCTGCTGCTATATTTTTATTCATACTAATTTATTTAATTGCGTTATTCATCTGTTCTTTATTCCTTGAGTGCGGTTTTCCTGTTTCCAAATAATGTTTTAATTCTTCAACAAAACATTCTGCTGAATGACTTAGCCCTTTTTCTATTTTAATAGCCATTTCTGAATTTACAAAAGCCTTTGGTTCCATCATAAATTCAAAAATAACTTGTGTTGATTTTTCGTCTTGCTTCATCAAAAACCATTTCCCATTTGCGACTTCAGCAACCTCTGGTAATCCTTTTGTTATGTGGTAGGATAAAGAATGGTTTGAAGCATCAAACACATCTAACTCTTGTATTGTTTTCCCACGATCAGTTAGTGTTACTCGTTTTGAATACTCTAAGCCCTTGAACTTTACGGCACCATCTGGTTTTGAATTGTTAAAGTTACTTGACCATAAATGCACTGTTGCAAATTGGCTACCCATTACATTCCAAACGTCAGCTATACTTTTATTAATTATTCCTTTTGCTATGACTTTCATGTTATATATTTTATGTGTTATTACTTAGATACATAAAAGTGAATGGTGTTACAAAACTTTAGTAAGCTTTTTATAAAAAACTCAACTGTACCAACAAACAAAGAGGTATCACTTAAAATATTTATTCAATTGTTCATCATTAATAATTTCATTGATAACTGTTTCAGTTCCAAAATCACTTTTTGCCGGATGTTTTTGAAAAAAATCAATATATTTTCTATCCACAATATCAGAAACCTCATCTGCCACGTTATTTACATATCTTGAAATTGTTGTATAATATTTTTCATTAAACAACATCTCATTCGTTTTCATTTTTCCTGCTGCTTCCATTGCTTTTGCTTTTTTATAGCATCTGCATGGGTTTTCTTTTTTAACCAAACCACATTGCTGATTCATAAAAGCATGAAAGTCTTTACGTGTTCGGGACAGTTTAACTCGATAATTTTCTTTGGTTAGGTTAAATATTTCAGCACCAATCCTATGGTTTATTTTAAATACATCTCCTAATATATACAACAAACGTTGCTCACGAGTTAAACACATAAGCATACCAGACATACACCTATGCCTTGCTGTTTTAGTACGTAATTCTTTTTCAATTTTTTCATCAGCCGATAAATCTGGGCTCGGAATAGCGTTCAATTGATTCGTAAAATCATCAAAGTTTAGCCAACGATCTTCCATTGGTTTTCTTTTGGCCTGAAGAAATTGATTGACCACAATTCTATACAGCCATGTTTTAAACGAGCTTTTACCTTTAAAAGAGGACAGACTAGTAATTACTTTTATTAACACTTCTTGTGTTAAGTCTTTTGCTGTATCTTCATTACCGGTATATTTCCATGCCACATTATAAATAAATGGTTCGTGTCTTATAATTAATTCGTTTAGCGATTTTTTATCTCCTCCGACTGACTTTGTCACCAAATTAATTGATGAGTCTTCAGTATTTTCTTTTGATAGTGGGTTTTTCATAATTACATTTTTTAATTAGATACACTTATTGACTACCTGTAACAGAAATATGGCATATATTTTAGTAATTGTTCTTTTTAAAACTACGAATATAGTTTTGATTTACAGTATGTGACTCCTCTTAATTTTAAAGTCATTAAACCATTTGTTAAAATTTAGTTACTCTAAGGTCACTACCTTTGTTTGTATTAGGGATTGTTATGATATTGAATTTTAACCTGTGTAAGAACCGACTAAAAACCATTCTAAACATTAATTCATTTTTAGCCTTGTCTTAGTCAATTGAAGTGCAATTAAAAACTGTAAATGATGTCAAAACAAAAAAACACAGGAGTTAGATAAACAAAAAAAAGACCTATGAATATAATGCATAGGTCTACTTTATTCTATATAAGTAGTTTTACACTACCGCTAAGGCATTAATTTTATCCATAATTTCGAATGCTAAATCATTTGCTTTTTGTTCTGATTCAGATTCTGAATAAATTCTAATAATTGGTTCAGTATTAGACTTTCTTAAATGTACCCACTCGCTTCCAAAGTAAATTTTAACACCATCTGTTGTATCTACTTCTTGTGACGAATATTGCTTGGCTATGTCTGTTAAAATACCGTCAACATTCATTGTAGCTTCTAACTGAATTTTGTTTTTTGAAATAAAATAATTAGGGTATGTTTGTCTTAATTCTAATGACGTTAAACCAGACTTTGCTAATTGAGTTAAGAATAAAGCTGTTCCAACTAAAGCGTCTCTACCATAATGTGATTCAGGATAGATAATCCCACCATTTCCTTCTCCACCAATTATGGCATTAATTTCTTTCATTTTAGCCACTACATTCACTTCTCCTACTGCCGCTGCTTCATATTTACATCCGTCATACCTCTCCGTTACTTCACGTAATGATATGGTAGATGATAAATTTGAAACCGTATTTCCTGGTGTATTTTGCAATACAAAGTCAGAAACGGCCACTAAGGTATATTCCTCTCCAAACATTGACCCGTCATTACATACAAATGCCAGTCTATCTACATCTGGATCTACAACAATTCCTAAGTCTGCACCGGTTTCTTTAATTTTAGCTGAAATAGCAGTTAAATTCTCAGGTAATGGTTCAGGATTATGTGGAAAGTGTCCTGTTGGTTCACAATATAATTCAATAACCACTTTTACCCCTAGCGCTTTTAATAAAGCAGGAATGAAAATGCCTCCAGTAGAATTTACACCGTCAACAACTACTTTTAAATTCTTTCTTTTTATAACTTCAGGATCAACCAATTTTAAATTTAAAACGGCATCAATATGTTTTTGTAAATACGTATCGTCATTTGTTACCTTTCCTATTTCATCAATTTCTACATAGTTAAAATCTTCACTTTCTGCTGTAGCTAAAATCTCTTCTCCATCCGCTCCTGATAAAAATTCTCCTTTTTCATTTAATAATTTTAAAGCATTCCATTGTTTTGGATTATGACTGGCTGTTAAAATTATTCCACCATCTGCTTTCTCTAAAGGTACGGCTATTTCTACTGTTGGTGTCGTTGATAAATTTAAATTAACCACGTCCACTCCCATTCCAGTTAATGAAGAGATTACTAAATTAGAAATCATTTCACCAGATAAACGTGCATCACGCCCAACTACCACTTTAGGGTTTGACTTATTTGCTCTTTTTTTCACCCAAATAGCGTAAGATGTTGCAAATTTAACTGCATCTAAAGGGGTTAACCCTTCTCCTATTTTTCCGCCTATGGTTCCTCTGATTCCTGAAATGGATTTTATTAATGTCATGTGTGAGTTTTTATGAAAACAAATATAGGACTTTCTTTTGTTTTATTATTGCCGTCTATCCTTTTTAGTATGTTGTTTACTTATTAAATCAGGGCTATTGACCTCTATTACGGTACTTTTTTCAATTTTTCTAACCATTAGCTTGTAGTTCAAACAAAAATGTGTATAATTGTACTCAAGTTTGAACGAAAGCGTTCTGTTTTATCTAAAAAAACAACCTTTCAAACTGTTAAAAATCAACCTGATACATTACATCCAAATTACTTTTTCAAGTAAAAACAATCGTATATTTTTATGACAAATGCTGAATTAAAAGCAAAAAAAGTTGCTGAATTAAGAGATATTGCAAAGCAATTAGGTCTTAAAGGAATGGAATCTAAAAAAAAACAAGACATTATTGATGCCATAACTGGAGGTAATAAGCCAACAGAAGTTAAAACTGAAAAGTCTACTGAATTAGATACTAATTCAAAAGTTAAAACTCCATCAAAGCCAAAAGAAAAACTAATCAAGAAACGTTTAAAAACAGATAATACTGATTCGGAAACTTCTACAACTGAAGACACTAAATTAGAAAAATCTAAAGTGGACACAGCTAAGTCGGAGAGCGCTAAAACAAGAACAACTTCTAAAGAAACAACTCATACTAAAGAGGTTACACCTGAAACTGAAACGGAAGAACAAAAAGTAGCTAGAAAAAGACACGATAACGAGAAAGCAAATCGTAACAATCCTAATTTTAAGGGTAAAAAGTCTAACAATAATAATAATAATAATAATCCTTCTAAGCAGCACTCCAACAAAAAAAACAATCACAAAAAACAAAAGCAAGAAGACTATTACGGATTTAACTTTGATGATATTATTCATTCAGAGGGTGTTTTAGATATGATGCAAGACGGTTACGGTTTTTTAAGATCTTCTGACTATAATTATCAAGCTTCACCGGATGACGTTTATGTACCTCATCATCAAGTAAAACTATATGGTTTAAAAACTGGTGATACAATTGCTGGTATGGTTAGACCACCAAAAGAAGGTGAAAAATATTTCCCTTTAATTAAAATACATAGTATTAATGGCCGTGAACCAGGATTAGTTAGAGATAGAATTCCATTTGAATATTTAACCCCTTTATTTCCAGATGAAAAATTAAAATTAACTGGTCATAAAAAAGAAACCATGTCCACTAGAGTAATGGACATGTTTGCTCCTATTGGAAAAGGACAAAGAGGAATGATTGTAGCACAACCTAAAACTGGTAAAACTGTTTTATTAAAAGATGTTGCCAATGCAATTGCAGCCAATCACCCTGAAATTTATCTAATAGTTTTATTAATTGATGAAAGACCCGAAGAGGTAACAGATATGGCACGTTCGGTAAATGCAGAGGTGGTTGCCTCTACTTTTGATGAACCAGCCGACAAACATGTTAAATTAGCGAATATTGTTCTTGAAAAATCAAAAAGAATGGTTGAATCTGGTCATGATGTTGTTATTCTATTAGATTCAATTACACGTTTAGCTAGAGCGTACAATACAGTTCAACCAGCCTCTGGTAAAGTATTATCTGGTGGTGTTGATGCCAATGCCTTACACAAACCAAAACGTTTCTTTGGTGCTGCTCGTAAAATTGAGAACGGTGGATCATTAACTATTTTAGCTACAGCCTTAACTGAAACGGGTTCTAAAATGGATGAAGTAATCTTTGAAGAATTCAAAGGTACCGGAAATATGGAGTTACAATTAGATAGAAAAATTGCTAACAGACGTATTTACCCAGCTATGGACATTACATCATCAGGAACAAGACGTGAAGATTTATTAATGGGTAAAGAAGAATTATCTCGTGTTTGGATTTTAAGAAAAATGCTGGCTGATATGAACCCTGTTGAAGCCATGAGTTTTGTAAAAGAACAAATGGAAGATTCAAAATCTAATGAAGAAATGTTTGTTAACATGAATAGCTAAGCTATTTACCTCTAATTATATTAAAATGCGTTTCAAATATATTGAAACGCATTTTTTATGAAATCAATATTTTTATTCCGATTTTTGTCTAATTAGCCGTCTAGTTAAGTTTACTTATAAAATTTAATTACTTTTACCGTATCATTATGTTTGAACAGATAGAACACTTAGATCAGCAACTCTTACTATTAATTAATAGCTTGAACTCTCCACTTCTTGATGAAGTGATGTGGCAAATCAGTCATCAATTAATCTGGATTCCTTTATTTACCTTCTTTTTGTATTTTGCCTATAAAAACCTACACGTAAAACAATTAGTAATATTCCTTCTGGGAGTTGGAGTCTGCTTTACACTAGCAGACAGAATCTCTGTTGATTTATTTAAAGAAGTATTTTTAAGATATAGACCTACTCACAACCTAGATATCCAAGATCAAATTCACACCTATTTAAGATCAAACGGAGACTATTATCTAGGTGGACAATATGGCTTTGTTTCTTCACATGCTGCTAATTTCTTTGCCTTGGCCACTTATATCTTCATGGTGTTTAAACACACATCCAAATGGTGGAAACTCTTATTTATTTGGGCCGCATTAATTGGATACAGTAGAATATATTTAGGAGTCCATTACCCATTAGATGTTATTGGAGGCTCAATTTTAGGGAGCTTAGTCGGTTTATTAGCTTACAAAATAGTAAGCTCATTTTTATTTTACAAAAAACAAAATGAATAGTTTAAGTATAGCTAGTTTAGTATTTTTAGGTGGTGGCTTAGGGAGTTTAAGTCGGTTTGGAATTGGAAAATTGGTTTCAAATTTTCATTTTTCCAAATTTCCTGCGGGAACATTTACCGCAAACGTTCTTGCCACCTTACTTTTAGGATTAACTTTATTTTTTTTAAAAGATAAAATTGACGGTAACAACTTTATAAAATACTTTGTAATTATTGGTTTTTGTGGTGGCTTTTCCACATTTTCTACATTCAGTTTAGAAACCATAACATTGTTTAAACATGGCTTTTTCTATTTTGGTTTGATGAATGTATTAATGAGTTTAACAGTTGCTTTTATAGTTATTTGGGTACTAGTAAAAAACTAAAAACTTATTTTAAGCTACATTTTAAGTGTTATCCCAAAATTTACACCCCAAGACCATAAATTATGTTCAACAAAAACACCATCAAAGGTGTTTAACAGGTTATATCTAAATTCTGGCACTACCATAAACCCCACGTTATTTAATTGATAAGACACACCAAAACCAACAGATGTTGTCAGATTAAATGCGGCTAGTGTGTTTGACAAAGATTTTGTATCATTATCATTGGTTTTCCCATCTGCTGTAGAATAATCACTTTCATACCTATACGACAATATACTTGAAGGAATTACACCACCATATACAAATCCTTTCAAGTCATTACCTCCAAAGTTATACTTCAATCTCAATGGAATTCCAAAATGTCTATATCGTTTTGTGTAATGAAACGTTGAATCCGATAATGAATCACTAAAATCATACTGTTCCCCTTGTAACACATAGCTTACTCCCAATTCTAACTCTAAACTTTTCACCAAATCAATATAAGTTCCAAATCCAACTCCATATGTGTTAATAGGTGTTTCTGTTTTTCGTTTTGAAAAAGAGCCAAAAGGACTGACGTCTTCAAACTTTCTGAATGAATTTATGTAAGCAACAGACAAGTAATATGTACTTTTATCAATTGTATCGTTTTTTACAGTATTGATTTTTTTCTTTTTCTTTTTTTCAACTTTTGCCTCATCTGGTGTAGTTGCATTTGGATTAGAAATTTGAGCACTTAAAAAAAAGCTGCTCGTCAAAAAGATTGCGGTCAATAAAATGTATTTTGTCATTAATTAGTAGTTTTACGAAAAAACAAATTTATGAAAATCACTTTTAATTCTCCACTTATTTTATCTTTTTCCTTTATTTGCCTTGTAATATACATAATAACCGGATATTTTGGTTGGTTTCAATCTAGTTTTATATTAACTCCCAACTTTAATAGTTCCAATTTTTTAGATTATTTTAGATTATTCTCTCACACTTTAGGGCACGAAAGTATTGATCATTTAATCGGTAATTTATCTTTCATTTTACTTATTGGCCCTGTTATAGAAAAGCAATACGGAGCTAAGTTATTATTTATTATGATGCTAACAACAGGCGTATTAACAGCCATATTACATTTGTTATTTTTCAACAGCGGTTTATTGGGGGCTAGTGGAATAGTTTTTATGCTTATTATTTTAACCTCAATGGTGAACATTAAAAATAAAGAAATACCAATTACATTCATTCTAATTGTTATCATTTTCATAGGAAAAGAACTTATTGGCTCTTTCAATGCTGATAACATTTCACATACATCTCATATAATCGGTGGAGTTGTAGGTGCTATTTTTGGATTTGCCTTAGCGGGTAAAAAAGTAACTAAGGATACAAATGCAAAAGATATATTAAAAGGATTGTAAATTATCATATTATAATTATTATTTTTGACTCTAAACACATCACACATGAACAACATTACAGACAAAGAAGGAATTGATTTATTAACTAAAAAATATGCTGAATTAAAATCAGAAATCCACAAAGTAATTGTTGGGCAAGATGAAGTCGTTCAGCAAGTATTGATGTCAATTTTTAGTAATGGCCATAGCTTGTTGGTTGGTGTGCCAGGCTTAGCAAAAACTTTGTTAATACAAACGATTGCTGACTCTTTAGGTTTAAACTTTAAAAGAATTCAATTTACACCGGATTTAATGCCTTCAGATATTATTGGTTCTGAAATATTAGATGAAAATAGAAATTTCAAATTCATTAAAGGTCCTATTTTTTCTAATATCGTATTAGCTGATGAAATTAACAGAACACCTCCTAAAACTCAAGCGGCTTTATTAGAAGCTATGCAGGAAAAAACAGTGACGACTGGTGGTGTAAAATATGAATTAGATAAACCATTTTTTGTGTTGGCTACTCAAAATCCAATTGAACAAGAAGGAACGTATCCTTTACCAGAGGCTCAATTGGATAGATTCATGTTTAATATTTGGGTAGACTACCCTACTTTTGAAGAAGAAATAAATATAGTTAAAAATACAACTTCAAATAAAAAAACTGAATTAAAACCAATTATTAATGGTGAAGAAATTATTTATTTCCAAAATTTAGTTAGGCGAATTCCTGTACCAGACAATGTGTATGAATATGCCGTAAAATTAGTATCTAAAACAAGAAAGAACACACCTCATACTCATGCTTTAACTGATAAGTATTTAGAATGGGGTGCAGGTCCAAGAGCATCACAATACTTAATTATTGGAGCAAAATGTTATGCTGCAATTAAAGGTAAATATTCTCCAGATATTGAAGATGTAAAAGCCGTAGCTTATCCTATTTTAAGACATAGAATTGTAAGAAATTACAAAGCGGAAGCAGAAGGTTATTCTTTAGAGAAAATCATTAATGAATTGATGAAATAATTAATAGGCCAGACTGAAAATTCAAAGCTTTGTAAAATACGCTTAAAAAGAAACTTTAGAAAAGAAGGTGTTACTTGTAAGGTAACAAAATAAAAATTCACTGGAACACAAGTCTAATTTTAAAATATAACTCAACCAGACTTTATGTTTGGATTAAATTATACTAAGATAAAACGGGTTACTACAGCTCAAACAACTATTTAGTACTTTATTTGACTATTACTAGGCTTAGAAAATTAATCTTTTTCCGACAATTAGTAATTATCCCAATATGAATAATAGCTGTTGTAATTAGCGCAAGAAACCAACTTAGAAGAAAAAATAGCCAAATAAGCAGTGCAATTTGAGTATACTCACATCAGACATTAATCTAAAAAGAAACAAAATTAAAATTGATTATTTAACCACTTTAACTTTTATTTCTGAATTATTTGCGTTTACCACAGCAATATACTGTCCTCTATTAAAATCAGATGTTAGCACCTTAGGTTCTGTTGAGATCAAAATTAATTCACCTAGCATATTATAAATAGACACACTCTCAAATCCTATAGTTTCAAAATTTAATTGATTATTAAAAGGGTTTGGATACACAGACACATCAATTGTACGTCCTAGTGCTGAGGATGCGTCATCTGCAGTAATTTTAACATTGTCAACTTGTAATACAAACCCATTAGTTGTGTTATTTAAAAAAGTAACATATACATCTTGATTAACAAATCCTTTTTCAGCCATATCAACTGAATAGCTTGTCCAATAAGGTGTTTCTTCAGTAATCGCGAATAATGTATCTGTAAAACTAGTTACTAAATTATCAGTTGTAGATAACAACACAACATAGCCATCAGGAAAAGACCCATCAAGTGATTTAGCATCCCAAGTTAAAATATTTCCAAATGTCAATAAACTAACTTGTGGTGTTATTAAATAATCAGCAGAAGTTGCTTCAACATCTTCATCACCATTACTATCTAGATAATAAGATGTACTTGCCGCACATGTATCAAAAACAGATGTAAAACCAATCCAAGCATCAGTATATATTGTCGATCCAGGAATGTTATTATCCACATTAATCACAGACCAAGTTGATGGAATTCCTGTTGTAAATTTTTCATTTAACAATTCTACTTGTGAAAAAGAAGTAAGTCCAATGGTAAGTGCTAATCCAGTTATAATTTTTTTCATTTGATGTTAATCTATTTATTGCGAAAATAGATAAATATAAGGATAATGCAATAATAATTAACAACTTTTATCAACTCTAATTATCACGATTACTTGTCTGATAATATGAAAATATCTTCATCATTTCTTTTGAAATAATATTTTTCCCTCGCAAATTTCTCTAACGAATTAACATTTTCAATTTCATGAAGTGAAATTTTTAATTCTTTAATCTTTTTTCTCTTCTGATTCATTTCTAACTTTAACCCTTCTACCCTCTCTTTTCTTTTATTCAGAGAAGCTAAATCCGTATTATGAAGCAATAAGATATAGAACAGTACTAACACTGTTGAAATAACATATTTGTTTTTTAATATTTTATATACTTTCTTCACACTCCAAATTTAACTAGAATATCGTTAATAATCGCCAAGTCAATATTGTAATTATTAACAGCACATAGTTATTTAAACTTATTCTATCATCTTAAATAATGATTTAGCTGTGCCTCTATTATATCTATTAAAATGCCACCATTCTGTTTGAATATTATAAAACCCACCTTTCTTCATTACCTTTCTTAATAACTTCCTATTATTTATTTGTTCAGAACTTAACTCCCCACTCTCTAAAAACTTTAACTCATGCCTTGGGTATGCAACTTTCCTAATATCATCATATCCCGCTCCCATATCTAAAGTATCACCATTTATATGTGCTATTGTTAAATCAACCGCACATCCGTAATTATGTATTGATCCGTTTTTAGGATTAGAAATGAATTTCGTTTTTTCTTGAATTGGTAACTCTACAACATCCCACATTTTTTGTTGCACACTTCTAGGTCTGACACCATCATAAACTAAAAGTACAAGTGTTGAATCAATTGATTTTAAAAAATCATTACATTTTTTTAAATCAACTGCAACTGATTTCTGCAAAAACACTTTATCTAAATCTCCATAAACATCTTCTTTCATGAAGTTATTTAGTGATGAATACCTTAAATCTATTAAAATAGTTGAATCTATAGTTTGTATATCAATCAACCCATATAAAAGTAATTTTTTTTCTAACTCACCTACAAAAACATCCTCAACCGTTTTAGATTTATTAATCGGTATTTTTTCGGCTTTAGTCGAAATTGCAATTTTACGGCTTGCTTTTTGTATTCCCCCTTCGTCTATACTTGTGCAACCAATTATAAATAAATCAATTAAAACTATAACACATTTATTTACAGACACTCTATGAATATTCCACATACCTTATTAATGCTTAAACCAAAAAATTTTGGTTATAATTTTGAAACCAAAAGTACGAACTCATTTCAAAATAACATTCAAGAACCAGAAAACATTATTCGAGAAAAAGCGATTGATGAATTTGACTCTATGATTAAAACCTTAGAAAGCCACAAAATTAATGTAACCGTTTTTAATGATAAGATTGACAAACTACCTGATTCTGTTTTTATGAATAATTGGCTCTCAACTTTTCCTGATGGAAAATTAATAGTTTATCCAGTTTTCTCTAGGATAAGAAGAAATGAAAAACGTATTGATTTAGTAAATAAAATTATTGAAAAGTTTGACATTACTGAGCATATTGATTTGTCACATTTTGAGTCTGAAAAAAAATATTTAGAAGGTACTGGATCTGTCGTGTTTGATTATGATAATAAAATTGCTTACGCTTGCCTTTCCGAACGCACAAACGAAACTGTGTTTAATGAATTATGTCGTTTAATCGGTTATCAAGGTTTTGTATTTAACGCTGAGAACTTAGACGGGAAAAGTATTTATCACACTAATGTAATGATGACAATTACAAAAACATTTGCAATAATCTGTCTGGAATCAATTTCTAACCCTTTAGAAAGAAATATAATTAAAGGTGTAATTAAAGAGTCTGGAAAAACTGTAATTGAAATAAGTTTCGATCAATTAAATAATTTTTCGGCAAACTCCTTAGAGGTTTTTAATACTGATAATGAATCTCTATTTATACTTAGTTCTACTGCGGAAACTAGTTTAACTACAGAACAAAAATCTATAATAACCAAAACGAGTAAGATTGTTACAGTCAACATTCCAATTATTGAAAGAATTGGTGGAGGTAGCGCCAGATGTATGATTACCTCAGTTAATTGTTAATTAATCGGCTAAATAATAAACAATTCCAAATTTATAATACAATCTTCCTCCTCCCGGAAATTGTAACATCAAGTTTTCTGGTACGTATTCATTTTTTAACATATCATACTGTACTATTATTTGAGAATAAGAACGTTCTCCCATTGAATAAGCATACCCTATACCAAGCATCCAAGACTTAGCTCCAATAGCTTCTTGCGAAATACCACTAAAACTAGTTGAGTATAAATTAAAACTACTCTCTAAAATTATTGGAATTTGTGGCTTGTACCTAACAAACAAACCTGTTCCTTTTGAAAATAATCCGATCACATTCCCACCTATCATTCCACTTTCATACCTAACCATTCCTGAAACCCCAGCTGAAACACTTGGTATAAATTCATAACCAACAAACGGTGAAAAATAAATGAATGATACATTGCCAAAAATAGCATTAACGTCACCTCCTATGTATAGATTCTCCTTTATTCCAGACCAATCAAATTTTATCTTCTGTGTTTTTGTTGAATCATCAACCTTTTCAATATCATATTGACCATAAGACATTAATGTTATTAAAGTCGAACACAAAAGAAGTAGTAGGTATTTCATCATATCAAATTTAACAAAGTTTTTGAATCAATATTGTGTTTCCCTGAAAATTTAACAATCTGAAATTCAACACCCAAAAGATTTAATGCATCTATAGAGTTCTCTCCCTGTTCAATACTTAAATATTCATCTTCATCACCTAAAACAAAATAATTATTTGATTCACTAAATTTATTTAAAAAGTCTAAACTCATATCAGTAGGGAAAATAGCAGCCCATAATAAAATTTTATCTGCTTTATAGTTTCCTAAATTATGCCATCTTGAAGCTGTCGCACCACCTTGAGAAAATCCAAGCAAAATTTTATTTTCAAAACTATATTCAGAATTAATTTTCAACCATAATTCATCTAAATAACTAATATAATCGTCAATGTCAGTTTGTCTTTCCTCTTTAGTCATCCATGAAGCTCCAACTCTACCTGATGCTCCTTTTAGGTAAAACCTGTGCAAACCTTCAGGTGCAATAACAAAATATTCATTTTCATTAAGCATATTAAATTTCCTAATAAAAAACTGGGCTAATTGCCCATATCCATGTAAAGCAAAAAGTATCGTTTGTGCCGTTTCGGGATCACCATAAGTGGCGTACTTTGCCGTTTTTTTAATTTGAATTGTATTTTTCATATCACTGTAAACAAAAAAAGCTACAAAACATGTAGCTTTCCCAAAGTATAATTAGTTAATTATTTTTCACAAACTGTTTTTAATTCTTCAGCCATATAATTAAATAAATTAGTCAAAGGCTTAACTACCATCATTTTTAAGAATGCATTTATTTCACCATCAAAATTTAAAAACACTTCTGTTTTACCCGCTTCTACTTCATTAAATGTAATTTTCAATGTAAAAGGAAAAGGAGTTTTCTCACCACTCACAATATGTATTGTATTTGGCTCTATAACAGAATCTTTAACTAATGGAATTATTGCAGCATTTTGAATTTTAAATGAACATTGATCAAAATCAGATTTCCAATCAGATATTTTATCTTGAGGCAATAATTGTTCAACATTATTGAAATCTTTAACAAAGTCAAACACATCCTGTACTTGTTTGTTAATCTCTACATGTTTACTTTCAATTTTTGTTGACATTATTTATTCCAGTTTTCAGGGTTAATCTTCCAGTTAGATAAAGAATCTGCATCTTCCGCAGTTACATAATTATCTGCAATTGCTTGTTCGATTAACAAATCATAGTTAGATAATGTAATAAAGTCACAATCTGCCTCTTTAAAGTTTTTAATAGCTACATCAAATCCATAAGTAAAAATAGCTGCCAAACCTTTAATTTTCAAGCCTCCTTCTCTTAACGCATGAATAGCTTTGATACTAGACCCTCCAGTAGAAATTAAATCTTCAATTACTACTACATTTTGCCCTTTTTCATAAGCACCTTCAATTTGATTTTGCATTCCGTGAGCTTTAGCTGACGAACGTACATAAATAAATGGCAATCCCATTTCTTCAGCAATTAAAGCTCCAATTGCAATTCCACCGGTGGCAACACCTGCAATCATATCAGGCATACCATATTGTTTTGTTATAGCATCTACAAAAGTTTGCCTTACATATGTTCTTACCTTAGGGTAAGATAATACTTTTCTATTATCACAATATATTGGAGAATTCCAACCACTAGACCACTGGAATGGATTATTAGGTTGTAATTTTACTGCCTTGATTTGTAACAAAAATTCTGCTACCTTTAGCGCCTTATCATTATTTAATATCATGACACAAATGTATAAAGTTTTTATCGATAACAAAGCTGTTGTATTCAAAATAAATCCAAATTTTAAAGATGCCTACTTATCGAAAAAAGAAATATGGAATAATATAAATTGGTTATTAGGTTCAAGTATGGATGGAATAATAATTGAAATTAAGAATGACAAAAAGTTTTGGAAGATATTTAAAGGTCACAAATATATTGAAGCAGCAGGAGGTTTAGTTGAAAAAGATAATCAATTTCTTTTCATTAAGCGTAACGGAAAATGGGACATACCTAAAGGTAAAATTGAAAAAGGTGAAAGCATAAAGAAAGCTGCCGTTCGAGAAATTGAAGAAGAATGTGGATTGATTAAACCTAAAATTAAAACCCATTTAATTAATACCTGGCACACCTACGAAATGAATGGAAAACTTTATTTGAAAAGAACATATTGGTTCTGGCTAACCGAAGGTGAAAAACAATCAAAATTAATTCCACAAGGAGAAGAAGGAATTACAAAAGTAAAATACTTACCTATTTCGAAATTTAAAAAAATAAAGAAGAATACTTACCAGTCGATTATTGATGTTATTGATGCCTTAATGAAAGGCAGATAATTACAATTTACTGAGCATAAACCCAACCTTTTTGGTTACTATCCTTTAAAATTTTTGATTTTGATTGGCTTACCTCATCAATTGAACTGAAACTTTGTATGGAAACCATTGACATCTTCCCGTTTTTGGATGGGATAATTCGAGCGGAATAGCCTTCTAATTTCATTTTTGAAACTAAACCAGTAGCATTTGACTCCAAACCAAAACTACCAATTATTAAATGATATCTACAGCTTGAATTAGAAACAGAACTTTGATTCCTTACATTTTCTTTGTCTTTTTGACTCGCTTTAAGTTTTAACTTTTCATTACGATCAACCTTTGCAATCTCCAATTGCTTCTTCCTTTCTATTAACAAGTCCTTTACTTCTTTTTCCTTTCTTTGTTTCTTTTCATTATAACTCACCATATTAGTAAAACTATAATGAGGGATTTGTTTCAGTCTATCACTTGAATTATAAGCCAATAACTCTTCTTCAGCTACAATTTTTTCCAAATCATTATCTTTAAATATTTGAATAACTCCTGAATAACATGCCACCCAAACTTCTGATGTTTCCCAATTTGCGGAAATTCCTATTGGATGATTACCAGTCTTTACTGTTTCAACAACCTTCATGGTTTCGGTATTTATTTTTTGAAAACTATCTGAAAAGTAATTTACAACATAAATATATTTTTGGTTTGCTGATAATACCATTGTTCTAGGTGCAGTTTTGACTTTACAAAACGTTCTTTCATCTGTTGTCAAATTAAGTTTCAATATCTTATTAGCTGAATTGATTGTACAATACAAAAAATTATCATTTTTACTTAACACAATATGTCTTGGTGCTTTCCCTACCGAATCAATTTTAGTTTTTTTAAATGTTTCTAAGTCTAACTTTATAATGTCATCTGCTCCCATTACAGTAATATATGCAGTTTTTCCATCTTTGGTAATATCAACACCTCTTGGGTGCTTACCTATTTTTACTTTTTTAATTTCTTTTTCCGTTAGCAAATCAATAATAGAAACATCAGAACTTGACCAGTTAGTTACTAGTAATACATTAGACTTTTCACTTAAGGCCAAATATTTTGGTACGGCACCCACTTTAATGACATTTTCAATTTTATAGGTAGATGTATTAATTTTATACACAAAACTTGGATCAAACTCATTACCTACGCACCCATCACACCCTTCTTTCTTAAATTCAGGACCTAACATACTGTAGTTAGACACCCAAAGAAACTTTCCTTCATCACTAAAACAAGCCTCTACAGGCGCACCATAATAGCTCTCATTTTTATATTCATCAAAGCCATATGATTTTAGATCTGCTTTGTCTTCAATTGTTTTTAATAGTTCTCCTTTAGTATTGTATAATGTAACAGTATGACGATACATCATATTCTGAGCTGAAAAAATTCCATTTCCATTATACACTATTGACTTTGGCGAAATTGAACCGTAAATTTCCTTAACCTTTTCAATACCCTGACCATAACAGATTATTATCTTAAAAAAGAATAAGGAAAAAATAAAAATATGTTTGACAAATTTAAGCACCTATGAAATACGTAATTAAAGAATAAAAGTTTCAAAACTAAATAATAATAATGTTGCCAAAATAAAATTGACTCACTTTGTCAAAAATAATTGAACAATTATGGAAAATTTATTAAAAGATAAAAGAAAAATGTTAAATATAAATTTAGCAGAAACCTCTATCGCCACCTCTATTGATAAATCCATAATTAGTAAAATTGAAAATGGGCAAAGAAAGGCAACTATAAAACAAATTACCGCATTCATTCAGTTTTATAAATTGGATGAAAAAGAAGTAATTTCATTATGGCTGTCAGATAAAATACTTGATACATTAAAAGAATATAATACCGATTTCAGTTTAGACGCTCTAAAAGTAGCTGAAGAAAAAGTTAGATATCATTCAAAAAAATCGGTATCTTCAATCAATGATGAAGTAAATAAACTGTTAATCGAAATTGATAACTTAAAAGTAAACTGGGACAGATGTAGACCGTTAGAGGGGATTGCACTCGAAAAAATAAAAGAATACTTTTCAATTAACTATACGTTTGATTCAAATAAAATTGAAGGAAACACTTTAACAATGCAGGAAACTTATTTAGTGGTTAGAGAGGGCTTAACAATCAGTGGTAAATCTATGATAGAACATTTAGAGGCTGTAAATCATTTTGAAGCCATTGATTTTATTGAAGAACTGGTAAAAAACAATGATTTTCTAAATGAAAGAGTAGTTAAACAGATTCACTATTTAATCTTAAAATCAATAGATAAAACAAATGCTGGGGCATATAGAAAAGTACCTATTATGATTTCGGGATCTTCACATATTCCTGCTCAACCGTATATTATTGCAAAACAAATGGAAGAGGTTTTTGAATTTTATGAAAAAAATAAAAACACTCTTCACCCCCTTATTTTAGCAGCAGACATGCATGAGAAAATTGTAACTATCCATCCTTTTATTGATGGTAATGGCAGAACAACTAGATTAATAATGAATTTAGTATTATTAATGAATGGCTTTCCTATTGCTAATATTAAAGGCGATATTGATTCAAGATCAAAATACTATAGCGCATTAGAAAAAGCAAATACAAATCAAGGATTAACTGATTTTTATACAATTGTAGCAAATGCTACAATTGAATCTTTAAAAACACATATAAACTTGGCAGGATAATAAAATGCTCATTTGATTTTTCAAATGAGCATTTTATATAAACTTTATATTTGAGTTTAAGAATTATAATTTCTCCATTAACTCAACATACAGTTTTGTCATATTCCTTAAATCTTCTTTATGTACTATTTCATCTACTGAATGTACATTATCCTCTGGCGCTCCAATAAAACACCAGTCAAATGGCAAATCTGTAGATTGCAACATTGTACCATCACTACCTCCAGCACTTTCAACTTCTAATTGATATTTAACACCTGACTCTTTTGCTATTTCAATGATCTTATTCAAATATGATCGCCTTGGAACACCTTTGTCACGCATAGAAATGGCTACACCTTGCCCATGACGAACACCATCAGTTACCCAAGTAATGTCAGAAATTAACGCCTGATTAATTTCAAATTTATCCCATAAAAAACGACCCAAGAACCCAACAGTTCCACCACCATGTTCTTCATAAGTAGAAAATACAATCGCACCATTTCTTAACGTTTTTGCTACTTCTAAGGCGTTCCACACACCTAATCTATTATCCATGTATGGCGATTGAATAAAATCATCTGTTTCTCTAAAATCGGGTTTATAAGTTAAAATGGTTCCTCTATCTATGGCTCTTTCAAAAATAGCTTGAACATGCACATCCCCCCCTTCTTCTTCAATCACCATTAACTCCGCTTCTATCTCTCCTTTGGAATCTGACCCAACCAACAAAGTTCCATCAATAGTTCTGGGCCCTCCAATTTTTATTAAGTCATTTTTATAACCAACTGTAAAGCCAATTGTATCTGTATGCGCAAAAATTGCAGTAGTTGGCTCTTCACCAAATACTAATATAAACGCATCTTGAAAACCTTTACCTTTATAAATTTTAGGCTGAACTTCCCATGATGACTTAACACTTTCAATGTGATTCAATAGAAATTTTGTAATTTCAACCTCATCCCCACTCGCTCCTCTTACTTCTACTAACTCTTTTAATAATTGCATTTATTCTGTTTTTAAATGTTTTAATTCAAACCCATGAAGATTTTGAAATTTCTCAATCAAATGTTTTGTTTTTGACGTTCTAATTTTAAATGTGATAGTTGCCAAACTACCTTCATAACCTTGTTCAATAATGGATGCCTTTGCCTTTTTTAATAAGCGCATAGAAGTTCCAGTTAAGGCAAACTCAAACTTCAGCAAATAATAATCAGAAATAAAACGTTCAATAATGTTTGCTTGTTCTAAGGCATCTTTTGATGATGTTTTATAAGCTCCCATTAATCCACCAACACCTAAATTAGTTCCGCCATAATAGCGAACTACTGCAATTAAAATATTGGTAACATTATACCCTTGAATTTGACCGAAAATAGGTTTCCCTGCTGAATTCGAAGGTTCACCATCATCAGAAAATCGTTCTTTATAATTCATTTCTATCTTTCCAAATCGCCAAGCAAAACACACGTGACACGCATTATGATTGTCTTTCCACAGTTGATTAAGCTGTGCTTTAGCATCTAGTTCATTATCACAAGGTATAGCGTAAGCAATAAACTTTGAACCTTTTTCCTTATAAAACCCCTCTGAGATTTCAGTAATTGATAAATATGTATCTTTTGTAGACATAAAAAACAAAAGTAATTATTAAAACTTTATTAAGCATAGATTGCTAAGTTTTACTCATATTATTTATTAATGTAAAAAACAGAACACCCACATTTTTTTTAAAAAAATACTGGACATTTACTACTTATAAATATATTTATCTTAAATAAAAATTAATTTTGTGTTGTTAAGTCATAAATAAACTAATTGAAAAGAATTATATTTGTAAAAATTATTAGCTTATTATGATTAGTTTTGAAAACACAGAAATAGCCTTTGGAGGTAAATCAAATAGTGATTTAACTTGGTCTTATAGACTATTTAATTTAATGGGAAAACCTTGGTTAGTAAAGTTTGGAAAAATAGTAACTAACATAGCTTTTAAACTTCACTTACCAGTAAAAGGTATAATTAAAGCTACAATTTTCAAACAATTTTGTGGTGGGGAAACGATTAAAGATTGTGAACAGAAAACTGCAGACTTAGGTAAGTTCAATATTGGAACTATTCTAGATTACTCAGTTGAGGGTAAAACTTCTAATGAAGATTTAGATCAATCAAAAGACGAAATAATTAGAACAATTCTGAAAGCTAAAACTAGCCCAGACATTCCTTTTTCAGTTTTTAAGCCTACAGGAATTGCAAGATTTGATTTATTAGAACGAACAAATGATATCACTTCAGAATTAACACAAGACGACAAACAAGAGTTAGCAAAAGCAATGCTGAGAGTTGATGCTATTTGCAGAGCTGCTCACGAGTCAAAAGTACCTTTATTTATTGATGCAGAAGATAGTTGGATTCAAGATGGTATCGACAGAATGGCCAATGCTATGATGGCAAAATATAATAAAGAAGACGTTATTATTTATAACACTATTCAGATGTATCGCCATGATAGATTAGATTTTTTAAAACAATCACACCAAAAAGCAAAATCAAGTGGCTATAAAATTGGGATGAAAATTGTACGTGGTGCATATATGGAAAAAGAGCGTGAAAGAGCTCAAAAAATGAATTATACTGACCCAATTAATCCAAACAAACCTGCTACGGACAAATGCTATGATGATGCCGTTAAATACTGCATTGAAAACCTTGAAGACATTTCATTTTGTGCTGGTACTCATAATGAAAATAGTTCAGAGAAATTAACTCAATTAATTGATAAAAACAACATTAATAAAGCGGATAAAAGAATATACTTTGCTCAACTATTAGGAATGAGTGATCACATATCATTCAATGTGGCTCACAGCGGTTATAATGTTGCTAAATATGTTCCTTATGGACCAATTGAAGAAGTCATGCCTTATTTAATCCGTAGAGCGGAAGAGAATACATCTGTTGCAGGACAAATGGGTCGCGAACTTGGCTTAATTGTAAAAGAAAAAGCGAGACGTAAATCATTGAAGTAAGATTCATTCGATTTTAATTGTAAAAAAGAACAAAAATCTGAGTTATTTATATAGCTTTAACAAATCTTAACACACAAAAACTTTCAAATTTAATTTGTACTTATTATTTTTGTGTGCAATACTAAAACACATTGTTTACATGGAAGAAACTACAACAACCACAACAGGATTTTCAATCCAAGAATTAAATGCTAAAATTGAGCGTGAAAGCAATTTTTTAGATTTAATGAAAGCTGAAATTAAGAAGGTAATTGTTGGTCAAGAATATATGATTGACAGATTATTAATTGGTTTACTTGCAAATGGACATGTTTTATTAGAAGGTGTACCTGGATTAGCAAAAACATTAGCTATAAACACATTGTCTGACACTATTGGAGGAGACTTTAGTAGAATTCAATTCACACCTGACTTATTACCTGCAGATGTTGTTGGTACAATGATTTACAGTCAGAAGAAAGAAGAATTTCATGTGAAAAAAGGACCCATATTTGCAAATTTTGTATTAGCAGATGAAATAAACAGAGCGCCAGCAAAAGTGCAATCTGCCTTATTAGAAGCTATGCAAGAAAGACAAGTTACTATTGGTGAAACAACTTATAAATTACCTGTACCATTTTTAGTTTTAGCCACACAAAACCCTGTAGAGCAAGAAGGAACTTATCCTTTACCTGAAGCTCAAATAGATAGATTCATGCTTAAAGTAAGCTTAGGTTATCCAACTAAAGAGGAAGAAAAGCAAATTGTTAGACAAAGTATTTCCTCTACGGGATTCCCTAAAGCCAATTGCGTTGTATCATTAGATCAAATTATTAAAGCTAAAGAATTAGTAAAAGAAGTATATTTAGATGAGAAAATTGAACAATACATTATTGATTTAGTTTTCGCAACTCGTAATCCTAAAGATTATGGTTTAAACGACTTAGAATTCTTAATTAGTTTTGGTGCTTCTCCAAGGGCATCTATTAATTTAGCGCTAGCTGCTAAAGCATATGCCTTTATTAATCGTAGAGGCTTTGTTACCCCTGAAGATGTAAGAGCTATTTGTCCTGATGTGTTACAACACAGAATAGGATTGACATATGAAGCAGAAGCAGAAGATATAACTCAAGGAGATATTGTAAAAAAAATTATGGAGATAGTACAAGTTCCATAATTTGAATGATCTGTTCCTTTTCTCTCGAAATAGATAAGCTCAAAAAAACTATTACTAAATAAAAAACTAAACATTAACACTAAAGATCTTATAAGAAAAGTTAGAAAAATTGAGATAAAAACTAAAGGTTTAACGTCTCAAATTTTTTCAGGTGAATATCATTCGGCATTCAAAGGAAAAGGTATGGCCTTTAGTGAAGTAAGAGATTATGCCGTTGGTGATGAAATTAGAACAATAGATTGGAATGTTACAGCCCGATTCAATGAACCATTTGTAAAAGTTTTTGAAGAAGAACGAGAATTAACAGTTATGTTAATTGTTGACATTTCGAACTCAGGAATGTTTGGAACTAAAAATGCCTTAAAACGTGAATTAATTACTGAATTAAGCGCTGTATTAGCTTTTTCAGCATCAGCAAACAAAGATAGGATCGGATTAATATTATTTTCTGATAAATTAGAAAAATACATTCCACCTAAAAAAGGTAAATCACATGTATTACGATTAATAAGAGAATTAATCTATGCTGAGCCTACAGGTGAATGTACAGACATTGGGGTCGCACTAAAATTCTTTTCCAAAATGGTTAAGAAAAAAAGTACTGCCTTTTTATTGAGTGATTTTAGATCAAAAAGATATAAAGATGCCATCAAAATTGCAAGTCGAAAACATGATTTAATTGCTCTAAAATTTAAGGATATTGGAGAAATGGAGCTCCCTAATATTGGTTTAGCAAAATTTAATGATCTTGAAACTGGTAAAACGAAACTAGTCAACACATCAAGTAAAAGTGTTAGAGAAAAATACAAGCAAAAACAAATTGATTTTGATGCCACTACTAAGGATATTTTTAGACGTTCAAACATTGATTATACCGAAATAATGACTAACCAAGATTACATTAAACCATTAATAAATTTATTTAAAAGAAGATAATGAAAGTATATATTTACATATTGACTTTTATACTATCTTTCAATAGCTTTGGTCAAGATTCTGTAGCTGTTTCTGTAAAGGATACCACCATTAGAATTGGAGAACAAACGGTGTTAAACTTGGAGTTTTATTATTCTACAATTGATAGTGTTGATATTGAATGGCCACAGTTCGATAATTACATTGGTAACGAAATTGAAATCATTGATAAATCAGAATTAAAAACAATTCCATTGGATTCTCTTTCAAGATTTAACTTTTTAAAAACACAATCGTTTATTGTGACTTCTTTTGAACCAAATAAGCACCTAATCCCTACTTTAGAGTTTACACACTTTGACTCCACTTATTTAAGTCCTGAATTAAATTTTACTGTAAACACAGTTGAAGTTGATACAACAAAGGGGTTAACAGATATTAAACCCATTTATGAAGTTGACTACCCGGTTACAGAACGTATAGCAGATTTTGCTAAAAATAATTGGTATTGGTTTTTAATACTAACATTAGTTGTAATTATTGTGATTTTATATTTAAAATACAAGAACAGACCTGTTGAAGAAAAAATGGCACCTGAAGTTATTATTCCAGCACACATTAAAGCCTTAGAGATTCTAAACGAATTAAAGAAAAATTCAGCTTGGGAATCAGACAATAAAAAGCAATATTACTCTAGTTTAACAGATGCAGTACGTTTATATTTAGAAGATCGATATAACATACAGGCACTTGAAAAAACAACCAAGGAAATAATTACAGAATTAAAATTCACTAATATTTCGGTTGACGACAAGTACTTTTTAAAAGAGATATTACACCAAGCTGATTTTGTAAAGTTTGCAAAATTCACCCCGTCTAGTGATGATGGATTGAATGCATTAAATAAATCATTTGAATTTGTTGAAAAAACAAAAGAAATAATTACCGAACAAATAAAGACTGAAAATAATGTGGACTAAATTATTTGACATATCTTTATTTGATTATGAATATGTTCATAAAGAGGCTTTTTGGCTACTATTAATTATACCTATTCTTATACTTTGGTATTTATTAAAAGAAAAAGACACTGGCAAAAATGTTAACATCTCTACTTTAGATAACTTTGATGAGGTCCCTTTTAATATTTTTAGTTTTGCAAAACATTTTAATTTTTTTATATCATTAATTGGTTTATCACTAATTATTGTAACTCTTGCAAAACCACAAGATTCTAAGGACGTTGAAAAATTTAACAAAAAGAATATTGAAGGAATTGATGTCATTCTAGCATTGGATGTTTCTGGAAGTATGATGGCTGAAGATTTTAAGCCTAATCGATTAGAATCTGCAAAAAAAACGGCATTAGAATTTATTGAAGAAAGACCTAATGACAGAATCGGTTTAGTTGTTTATGAAGGAGAAGCCTATACACAAGCTCCATTAACAAATGATCATGTACTTTTACATGACTTGTTTCTAGGTATTCAATCTGGCTTAGTTGCACCCGGAACAGCTATTGGTTCTGGTTTAATTACAGCAGTCAATAGGTTGAGAGAAAGTGATGCAAAAAGCAAAGTGATCATTTTACTATCTGACGGTGTTAATAACCAGGGAGAAGTTGATCCAGTTACAGCTTCAGAAATTGCTAAAGAGTTTGGAATAAGAGTTTACACCATTGGTATTGGTAAAAATGGAACAGCTCCAATGCCCATGCAAACACCATTTGGTAAAGTGATGCAACAGGTAAAAGTTGAAATTGATGAAGCTTTACTAAATAATATCTCTGAAATTACTAATGGTAAATATTTTAGGGCAAAAAATGAAAAAGAATTACAATCTATTTATACTGAAATTGACTTATTAGAGAAGTCCAAAGTAAGCGTAATTGAATTTAAAACAGATCCACCAGAAAAATATTACGGATTTTTATTTGTCGGACTACTATTGTTGTTGATTTCGAAATTAATTTCAAACACATTATTAAAAAGCATCAATTAAATGCAACAAAAAAATTATACATATTCAATAAAACCAATTACTCTAGCTATCATAGTTTGGGAAGTTATTTTTTGGGCTGTCTTTTTTAGTTTGTTCTTTTATATGACAGAACAAGTAGAGGCATTTAGAATAGAAAATCGTGAATACTTACCTTTATTCTTACTAATCCCACTACTTATTGTAGGTTTTATTTTAACCTTGTTGTGGAAAAATAGAGCTATTAAGCGCTTATCAGATAATAAATTATCACTATTCTTAATTCATCCAATTTCAACATTAAAAGCATTTATAAAATTCTTTCTATTTAGAAATGCTATCGCTTTTTTATTAATTGGATTATTAAATCCTCAATACGGAAAAGGAAAACAAAAAGCTGTTAGTGAAGGTATCGAAATTATGATTGCTTTGGATATTTCTAATTCCATGCGTGCTTTAGATTTAGATCACGACAAAAATAGATTAAAGGTAGCAAAACTGTCAATAGAAAGATTGTTAAATAATTTACATGGTGACAAAGTTGGGGTTGTGATTTTTGCTGGTGATGCATTTATGCAAGTTCCACTAACTACAGATTATAATACAGCAAAAATGTTCCTAAATTCCGTTTCACCTGATATGATGACCAATCAAGGTACATCAATTGGAATGGCAATTGAAAAGGCTATGACCTCATTTGATTTTGACAATGGTGTAAACAAAGCTATAATAGTGATGTCTGATGGTGAAGATTTTGAAGGCGCTGCCCTATTAGCAGCTCAGGACGCACTCGATAAAAAAGTAATTATAAACACTGTTGGAATGGGGACGTCAAACGGCACTGTTATTCCTGATTTTAAAAATGGAAGAAGAATTGGTCTTAAAAAAGATAAAGACGGCAATACTGTTATGACATATTTGAATGAACCAATGTTGAAACAAATAGCTCAAGCAGGTGGTGGTTCTTACACTAAAGCTAACGGCACTTACGTTAATTTAGATGGCCTTTTAGAAAGTATAAAAACGATTGATAAAACAGAAATAGATTCCAACCTTTATACCGAGTATGAAGATCAATTTCAATGGTTTATTGGCATTGGATTATTATTTTTAATTGGTCATTACTTTTTTACATCAAAAAGAAGTGGAATCATTCATAAATTACAAGATTATGAAGTATAGTTTAATCATTTTATCGACATTAATGTCTTTTTTATCTTTTAGTCAAGATGATGTAAAAAAGAATGTTTATAAGGGAAATATATTTTATCAAGATTCAGAATTTAAAGATGCAAAGTACTATTACGACAAAGCTGTTTCTGAATCTGGTTTTAATTTTAAAGCAAATTATAATTTGGCTAATACCCTAGTTAGACTGAAAAAATATGACAAAGCAATTGAAACGTATGAAAAAATTGCAGAATATACTAACACAAACAAGAAGAAATCAAGAATCTATCACAACATTGGTAACGCACAACTGTATGCATTACAAGTAGCGTCTAAAGAAAAATCAGCTAAAACTGATGACCTTGTTTCTAAATTAAATGATGCTATTGAATCCTACAAAACGGCATTAAGGGCAAACTCTAGAGATGAAGAAACAAGGTATAATTTAGCTTATGCACTTGAAATAAAGAAAAAATTGGACGAACAACAAAAACAAGAACAAAAAGATAAAAAAGACTCTGACGATAAGAAAGATTCTGATGACAAAAAAGACGGGGAGAAAGGTGACGATAAAAAGGATGGAGAGAAGTCAGATGAAAACAAAGATGGTGATAAATCTGAAGACGAAAAAGAATCTGACAAAGAGGGAGATGAAAAAGAGGATAAAGACTCGGATGGAAAATCAAAAGAACAACAACCTCAACAACAAAAAATTTCTAACGAACAAGCCAAGCGAATTTTAGAAGCGGCTGAAAAGGCTGAAAAAGAAATACAAAATAAATTGAATAAACAAAAAGTGATTGGTGGTGAAAAAGAAAAAACTGACACAAAAAAAGATTGGTAAACACTACTTCCTTTTTTGAAATTTGTTTAAAAAATAAAAATAATGAAACATATATTAAGTTTGATAATTCTATTAACAAGTCTATTTGGGTATAGTCAAGTAGAATTTAAGGCTTCAGTAAATTATAACAAAGTTGCTGTAAATGAAGTTTTTTCATTTGAAATTTCCTCAAATGTGCAGGGTCAAATTTATCAACCTAATTTTAACGGTTTACAAATCGTAGGTGGTCCACATCAATCAAGCTCGTCCAGTGTAATGATTGTTAATGGTAAAAGACAAGCCGTTAGAAATATAAAATTCAAATGGCAAGTTAGAGGGAATAAAAAAGGTAAATTTACTATTCCTGCAACCACTATGGATTACAATGGGGCACAATACAAAACAAAACCAATTACCGTTTCTGTTACTAATGCCAGCGAAAGTCAACAAAAAGTAAAAGCTACCTCAGACTTTTTTGTGCGCATCTCAACCAATAAAAAAAACGTATATATTGGAGAACCATTTATAGTCACATTAAAAATGTATTCACGCCAATCACCCAGAGGAATTGAAGAATTAAAACTTGGTGAATCAAATGGAATAATTAAAAACGATTTATATCCGAACAAAACCAATTACGAAACGAAAACGGAAACTATTAATGGTGTAAATTACCATACTATTCTACTTAAACAAGAATTATGCTATGCACAAACAACTGGCTCAATCACAATTGAACCTTATTATATTTCCGCCTTATTTCAAAGAGGTTTTTTCCAACAGTATAGACAGGAAGGAAATTCAAATTCACTACAGATAACAGTAAAGGAAATGCCTGGAAAAAAGCCTAAAAATTTTAACGGTTTAGTTGGAGATTTTAAATTATCTAATTCAATAAGTAAAACCACCATTAAAGTAAATGAAGCGATTGACATTAACATTAATATATCTGGAAATGGAAATTTAAACCTATTTGATGATCCGGTTTTGGACTTACCTAATGATTTTGATCAGTTTGACCCCGAAATAAAGAGAAATATAAAAACATCATCTAAAGGAACATCCGGTAACATTTCATTTAACTTTGTTATTGTACCAACATTTTATGGAGACTTTGACATTCCTGCCTATTCATTTTCTTATTTTGATATAAGCGAAAAAAAATATAAAACGTTAACTACTGGTAGTTTCAAAATTCATGTTGATAAACCAGATGGTGAGGCTGGAGAAATAATTAAGCAGAAAAAAGATGTTAAAATTGAAGAGACCGATATAAGATACATTCATGCTAACGAATTTTCTACATTTAAAAATTCAGATTTAAAAGCGAACTCTATTATTCATTATTTTTTAATCACTTTACCCTTCATTGGGGTATGGTTAATTCTATTTTTAAGAAATAAAAACAATAATATGTCTGATGCTACTAAAATTAAAGTCACCAGTAAAACGGCAAAAAAGTCAATTAACAAATACTTAGTTCAAAGTAAAAAATTACATCAAACAGGAAATGATGATGCAGCAGTTAAGGAATTATCCTCTGCGTTAAGATCTTATTTAAAGAAAAAATTAAATTTATTTGAAAGTGATTTAAATAAAACTACAGTTTTATCTAAGTTGAAAGATGAATATGTTAGTCAATTATTTAACAAATGTTGGCAAACTATAGAAATGTATCAATATGCGCCTATTAATGCAACTGAAGTAGATACGTTAATTAATGACACTGAAGAATTAATTAATTTAATAGATAAAAAAAATAATTAAATGAAACATTTATTATCCTTTTTGGTTCTTTCAATATCTCTTTTTGGCTTTAGTCAATCAATTGTAGAAATTGGAAATAAAGCCTATCAAAATGAACATTACAAAATAGCAACTCAACATTATTTAGAGGCTATTTCTAATAATCAAAAATCATCTGAATTATATTATAATTTAGGTAATTCATACTTTAAAACTAATGAAATAGGTGAAGCCATTTGGGCATACGAACAAGCCTTAAAAATTGATCCTTCAAATGAAGATATTCTTTATAATTTAAATTTCACAAACAATCTAACGGCTGATAAACTCATAATTGAAACCAAAGGAATTGGAAGCTGGTTAACAAAAAATGTATTTCAATTTTCAGAAAACTTTTGGTTTTACATTAGTCTAATCTCTGCTTTATTAACTGCATTAGCTTTATATTTATTCTTTACGCCATCAAGTAATTTAGTTAATAATTTAAGTTTGTTGGCTGGCAGTATATTCGGTCTAATATTAATTTTATCTTTTTCGTTTGCATTAATGCATAAATCAATACTCGTAGATAATACTAAAGCTGTCATTATTATTGCTAATGCAAAAATTTTAACAAGCCCTTCAAATGATGCTGCAATTTCTTTTGAACTTCATGAAGGTGCTCAATTAAACTTAAAATCAACACAAGATAATTGGTATGAAGTTAATTTAAACACTAACACGGGGTGGGTAAATAAGAATGAAGTTTGGATCTATTAATAATGAAAAAGTGATAATAGTTACCAAACAACAAAAAATCTTGCTCTATCTTTGTAGTACCGAATTAAAAAATAAAAAACAAGAACATGGTAAATACATTAACTTCAAGACAATTAATTGAAAAATTAGCAACAGGAGAAAACATTACGGTGATTGACGTAAGAACTCCAGAAGAAGTAGCTGAAGGTAAAATTATTGGGGCGGCTAACCTTAACATCTTTGATGCTGATTTTGCTGATAGAATAGCTGAATACGATAAATCTAACACATATGCAATGGTTTGTAGATCAGGAGCAAGAAGTGGTCAAGCATGTATGCACATGGATTCTATTGGATTCGAAAACGTTAGTAACGTTGAAGGTGGAATGGTAGCTTGGGTTGGTGAAGTTGAATAAAACATATCGCATTTTAAACTATAAAAAATACCACTAGAAATTAATCTAATGGTATTTTTTTTAGCACGAAACTATTAAACATAGGTTACTAAATTACTTTTACTTTATTTAAAATTAAGCATTCAATTTCATTGTTCAATACCCCCAACTCACCTAAAGATTTATTTAAATAAATTTGAATAGATTGCTTAGCCGTTCCAAAACAAGACTTTACATTTGTAAACATAGATTTATAATAGTTTATTCCTTCACCTAAATTTTTAGAAAAATTTACCAAGTATTTTTCCTGCTTTCTATTCATGTCAGATGACGTTTCACTTATTTTAGTTTTTAAATAATCTAAGTACAATCCTAGTTCCTTCACAAACATGTTTGGTCTATCAGTTCGTTCAATCACATTGTTTTTTCCATAAATATGTCCAACCATTTCAGATAATGACGTTTCTTTTGAATAGTAAGCCATATTAGGTCCTGGGCAAATTGAAACACCATCACCTTCTACTTTTCTATTTATATCGTTAACCATTAAAGCGGATGTCCCTAAGCCCACACAAATACAAGATTTATCGGTTATATTAGCATACTGATTTTTGTAATCAATTTCTGATATTTCAGCTTTTTTTTCTTCTAATTGCTTAATTTTTAAATGTTGATATTGACGTGAAGCAGTACACATAGATTTTTCAGAAAATTCTTTATCCAATGCTAAAAACTTTTTAGGACAAGAACTTCCAGGTCTACCTTTATCGGCAAAAGCAACTTTTTCTATATCTTTTGTATTTCCTCTTAAATTATTAAAAGGTACACCTAATGGAGAAATATTACTCAAGTACAAATCTTTTTCTTTTGCATTTTGTAATTGTTTTAATGTATTATCATCAACAGTTGTAGCTTCTGGAACTAGTAAGAAAGGACTCCCCCAACCTACAGAGTCAACACCATAATGATTAATTAAAAAGGCTTGTTCTTCAGCAGTTCCTACTCCACCTTGAGCAGTCACTTTAATATTTAAAATATCTTTAGGAATTGTTTTCCCTTTAGTTTCTAAAGCATTTACTAATAGTTCATAGACAGAATTAATTAATTCTATTCTATTCGTCTTAAACTCTTCTAAAATAGGCCCCATTAAAAAACCTTCTGTAGCAAAAGCATGTCCTCCACAATTTAATCCTGATTCAATTCTATACTCCGATACCCAGATTCCTTTTTTTGCTAAAAATTTCCCTTGAATTAAAGCCGAACGATAATCACTTACTTTAATCACCACTTTCTTCTTAATCTCTCCCTTACTATTTGGAAAGAAATCATCAAACTGTTCTAAGTAAGCAAATAAACGTGGATTCATTCCCGCAGAAAACACCATAGATGAGCTTAAATCACTATTCGCATAACCTCTTAAAGCGGCATGTGCATCATTAAATTCTACAGGTAGGACTTCATTTTTATCAGCAGAATTATAGTTCACATTATCTAACTTTGTCATGATATTTACATTAATATCACCTAATGACAAATTATCATTTAACCACTTCTTAAGCTCTGAAACATCTGTGATTTTGTCTGTAAACTTTGCAAACTCTTGCTTTAAGGTAGATGTATCAGGAAGCATATTAAAGTATTTTTTTAATTCATTCCCTTTTTCTATTGAAGTGTTCTTAATATTTTCTAACTTTCTCTCTGCAACTTCTTTCATTAAGTTCAGGTATGACGTTATTCTTTTAGCTCTAGAATCGTCTTCTTTTTCACCTATTTCGGTGTAAGGTAATTTGAATTTACTTGTGTACATTTTACGCATTTTCTCAAGTAGCATATCATCACTTATAAAAATAACTGAATCAATACCATATTGCGCGACTTTTATTGGTGTATCAATCGTAAATCCAATTCCCATTACCGGAATGTGAAATGAATGTCCATTTTTCATTATATATAATTTTAATATTACGTTGTAAAATTAGATTAATATAATAGTTGAAAACCTAATCTAAATCATGTTTTAACAAATGTTAAGACATATAGTATTATTAAAAATACAGCTTTATTATAATCTAAATCATTTGATTCTAAAAATAAATACAAAAAAACCAAGAGAAAATATAAAAGAAGCACACCAGCTATTATTATATTTTTTCTTGGTAATATTTGAATTATTAATAACTAGGATTGAAAATGAAACATTCATAATCATTAAAATTCTTTAAAAATATCAATTCGTTGCTATAACGCACATTACAGTAATTATTGATATCTACAAATTAACTAACAGTACAAAGATATAAACTTGTATACTGTTAAAATGTGAGTCAAATCATAGTTTCAAAAAAAGTGAATCAAACTTTTTAAAAGTATTTTATTTTTAACTAAAAAAAGCCACTTTTACAATGTAAAAGTGACTTAATTTAACTAAAAGTTATAATAACTCAATTTATTTTTTTATGATTTTTTGAGTATAATAGTTTTCTTCTGTTTGTAGAATTAACATATATATTCCACCTTCCAAATAATTTAAATCTATTAAAAAACCATCATGCTCTCCTTTTCCTTTGTAAACTATTTTACCAGAAAGATCAACAACAGTTATTAAACCAACCATTGAAGAATTAACAGTTACTTGATTAGTAAATGGATTTGGATAAACATTGATAATAAAACCTTCTTCATTGTCTATTTCACTCACTTCCTCTTCCATGTTTATTGTTATTACTTTTTCCGCAGTTAATCCAGACGCGTCATTTGCTGATACTTTAACTAACACTGTCCCATTTGAAACAGCTGTTAATAAACCTGACGTACTAATTGTAGCTGCACCTGTTTGGTTAACAACCTCCCAAGTAACGGTTTGATTAGTTGCATTACCTGGGTAGATCGATACAATCATTTGCAACGTTCCATTGATATCAGTAATTACATCTTGCCCATTTGGTGTTAAAATAGTAAGGTTTTGAATTAATACATTTTGTGTTACTGTTACTGTTATCACTAATTGACCTGTAACTCCTGAACCATCATTAGCTGTTGCAATTACAGTTACAGTACCTTGTGTTACCCCACTTAATAATCCTGTTGCATTGATTGTTGCTGTTCCTGTTCCGTTAGTTACCGACCATGTTACCGTTTGATCGGTTGCATTAATAGGTAAAATTGCTGCTAACATTTGTAAAGTTGAAGCTTCTGCTACTGTAGTTAATCCACCTTGACCAGTCACTGTAATCCCCGCTACTTCAATTGGTCCTGTAATTGTGATAGTTAATTGACCTGTAACTCCTGAACCATCATTTGCTGTTGCAATTACGGTTACAGTACCTTGTGTTAACCCACTCAATAATCCTGTTGCATTGATTGTGGCTGTTCCTGTTCCGTTAGTTACCGACCATGTCACCGTTTGATCGGTTGCATTAATAGGTAAAATTGCTACTAACATTTGTAAAGTTGAAGCTTCTGCTACTGTAGTTAATCCACCTTGACCAGTCACTGTAATCCCCGCTACTTCAATTGGTCCTGTAATTGTGATAGTTAATTGACCTGTAACTCCTGAACCATCATTTGCTGTTGCAATTACGGTTACAGTACCTTGTGTTAACCCACTCAATAATCCTGTTGCATTGATTGTGGCTGTTCCTGTTCCGTTATTTACCGACCATGTTACTGTTTGATCGGTTGCATTAGCAGGTAAAATTACGGCTAACATTTGTAAAGTTGAAGCTTCTACTACTGTAGTTACTCCACCTTGACCAGTCACTGTAATCCCTGTTACATCAACTGGTCCAGTAATTGTAATAATTAATTGACCTATAATTCCTGAACCATCATTTGCTGTTGCAATTACGGTTACAGTACCTTGTGTTAACCCACTTAATAATCCCGTTGCATTAATTGTGGCAGTACCAGTTCCGTTAGTTACCGACCATGTTACTGTTTGATCTGCTGCATTAACAGGTAAAATTGCTGCTAACATTTGTAAAGTTGAAGCTTCTGCTACTGTAGTTAATCCGCCTTGACCAGTCACTGTAATCCCTGTTACTTCAATTGGTCCTGTAATTGTAATAATTAATTGACCAATAATTCCTGAACCATCATTTGCTGTTGCAATTACAGTTACAGTTCCCTGTGTTAACCCACTTAATAATCCCGTTGCATTAATTGTTGCAGTCCCTGTTCCGTTAGTTACCGACCATGTTAGCGTTTGATCTGTTGCATTAGCAGGTAAAATTGCTGCTAACATTTGTAAAGTTAAAGCCTCTCCCACAGTAATTACTCCACCTTGTCCTGTCACTGTAACTCCTGTTACATCAATATTTCCAATCACTGGCATTGCCCCTGCAAGTATTGCTGTATTTGCACCGTCTTCATAAGCATAGTCCTTATAAATCACTTCATAGTTTCCACCATTTTGAATCATTTCAACACGAACCCAACCATAATAGTTATTTCCTCCCAAATCTATACGCATTCCTAAATATCGATCTTGGTTCAAAACAAAGGCAGGAACTCCACCCCAACCAGCTACAGCACAATCTCCAAATCCTTCCCAATTACCGGCAGCATCTATTACTGCATTTACTAATAAATCTTCCGGGACATCCCAACTAGCAGCGTTTATAGCATAAACATTACTATTTGCTCCTGCATATGTGATATAATCACCCAAGCCCATCATACCTGTAATATCGAATTCCATGGTACCATCTTGATTAAAATCAATTCCCGCTGGTTGACCATCTGGAATATCCGTATAAATAATTGTAGCTTGTAAACTGCCAAACATTACAATTGATATCAACAATAAAATTATTTTTAATTTATTCATTTCTTTTTAATTATTTTTATTTCCTTTGATACGAGATATCTTGCTAAACAGTTGCCTCAAAAGCTTAAACAAAATCATCAATTATATCATTCCTATTTTTCAGACTATTCTTCATAAGTTCAAAGCAAACACCCTCAAATAGATAGCCAATTATAAAATAGAATTATTGAATCAATATATAACAGCACCTTTTTTAAAAAACAGTTCATAAAGCTAAGTTTATGAATCACTTCAAATCCATACTATAAAAACCACCTTTGTTTTCTTTTCTCTTTTGTGAATGTGTAATAATTAAAAAGGCCACTGTAATCATATTTCTTAACTCACACAATTGTGGTGATATCTTAGATTTTTGATATAATAATTCGGTTTCTTTATATAGCATATTAATTCTCAACAAGGCACGTTCCAACCGCTCATTTGACCGTACAATCCCAACATAATTCCACATAATTTGTTGTAACTCCTTTACGTTATGAGCTATTAAAACTTGCTCATTTGGCACTGTTGTTCCTTCAGGGGTCCAGCTAGTAATCTTGTATTCAAAATCAATTGAATCTATTAAATGAACTGATTTATTAGCGCATTTATCTGCATATATAAATGCTTCCAGTAACGAATTTGATGCTAAACGATTTGCACCATGTAAACCTGTTTGAGAACATTCACCACTTGCGAATAAATTTAGGATTGACGTTTGTCCATCAGCATTGACGGACACTCCTCCACATATATAATGTGAAGCTGGTACAACTGGTATATAATCTTTATGAATATCTATTCCCAAAGTTTTACATTTTGCTTTAATCATTGGGAAATGAACAGAAAACTTATCATTATCTAAATGCGTACAATCTAAATACACATAATCATCTCCTCTCTTTTTTAATTCAGAATCAATAGCACGTGACAAAATATCTCTTGATGCCAATTCTTCACGCTCATCATACTTATGCATGAACGATTTACCATCTTTACTAACTAATTTTGCGCCAAAACCACGAACAGCCTCTGAAATTAAAAATGCTGGCGTTTCTCCAGGATAATATAATGCTGTTGGATGAAATTGAATAAATTCTATTTCTTTGACTTGTGCGCCAATTCTATAAGCCATAGCTAATCCATCACCAGTTGCTACTTTAGGATTGGTAGTGTGCCCATACACTTGACCAGCTCCACCTGTAGCTAATAACGTAATTTTAGATAAAACTGTAAATATTTCATTCGTTTTCTCATTCAACACATAGCCACCATAGCATATCGTTTCTGACTTAGGTAATGATTTACTTAAATTATGATTAGAAATTAGATCTACTACAAAATGATTTTTTAAAAACTCAATATTTTTTAATTGCTTTAGCCTTAAAACTAAAGCACGCGCTATTTCAGTTCCTGTAAAATCTTTATGATGAACCACTCTATTTTCTGAATGTCCGCCTTCTTTACCTAAATTATAATTTCCATCAACCCCTTTGTCAAAATTCACCCCCCACTTTACCATTTCTGCTAAACAGTATGGCCCTTCACCTACTACCATTCTTACTACAGTTTCATCACAAAGCCCGTCCCCTGCTTTTAAAGTATCCTTAACGTGACTTTCAAATGAATCCGTTTCATGATGAACAATTGCAATACCACCTTGTGCATAATTAGTATTTGAATCTGTTTCTGACCCTTTAGTAACTATTACAATTTTTTTATCCGGGAATTTTTCAGCAACTTTTATCGCATAAGTTAAACCTGATATTCCTGATCCTATGACTAAAAAGTCTGTTTTCATTTATTATATATTAGATGTAAGTCACCCTTTATTATTATGTTATGTCAGATATTGACATATTTATTTGAGCTTACTATTTATTTTCACCTGAAAACGAGAACAAAAAACCAATCCTAATTCTCTAGATACAGTTCAAATTATTATTTTTATAAGGCTAACATACGTTCAATTGGTACTAATGCTTTCAATCTAACCTCTTCTAGTACAATTATCTCAGGCGATTCATTTTTAAGGCAATTATATAATTTTTCTAATGTATTCACTTTCATATATGCACACTCACTACATGCACAGGTGTTATCCTCTTTTGCTGGGGCAGGAATTAATTCAGTCCCTGGTACTTCTTGTTGCATTTTATATAGAATACCAGCTTCCGTTGCGACTATAAAACTATCTTCTGGATACTCTTTTACATAATTAATCATGCCTGCAGTTGATCCCACATATTCAGCTGTTTTAATAATGTGCATCTCTGATTCTGGATGTGCTATAATTTTTGCACAAGGGAATTCAGCATGTAATTTTAATAACTTTTCTATTGAAAATGCTTCATGAACTACACATACCCCATCCCATAACAACATATCTCTGCCAGTTTTGTGATTTATATAGGTTCCTAAATTTCTATCTGGCGCAAAAATAATAGGCTGATCTTTTGGAAAAGAGTTTACAATCTTCTCTGCATTTGATGATGTACAAACAATATCACTCAATGCTTTTATTTCAGCTGTACAATTCACATAAGTTATCACTTTATGGTCTGGATATTTAGCCTTAAAAAATTTAAAATCTTCTGTAGGAATTGATTCAGCTAATGAACAACCTGCTTCTAAATCTGGCAATAACACTTTTTTATTTGGACTTAGAATTTTTGCTGTTTCTGCCATAAAGTGAACTCCAGCAAAAACAATTATGTCTGCATCAGTTTTAGCTGCAACTTGAGACAGTCCTAGACTATCACCAACGTAATCTGCAATATCTTGAATGGCCTCTTCTTGGTAATAATGCGCCAAGATAATTGCGTTTTTTTCGTTTCGTAATTTGTTTACTTTTTCTACAATATCTGACATTGAATTTATCTTAAGTTCTTATTATTTTTCAATTCTATTTCTACGATCAACAGCTATAACGTTATCCACATTACCAAATAACGGATTCATATCCATTTCCTAAGTTTATGGTGCTACTTCAAGTAAAGCAGATACTTTTTTAATGATACCTACGAAAATAGAATACAAAAATAGATATACTAAAAAAGGAATTGAATGATAAAAATCATATAATCGTCATAGAATTTGTTAGTTAAATTCTATGATATGTATCATAAAACTAATGTTTAATTGCTTTTAATTTTGCAGATAATGAAAAATAAAACGGGGAATAGAATTGCGATTAGTACATTAATCATTTTATTTATTGGTTACAATTATAATTTATATGTAAAAAACACATCTGTTAATAGAAAAACCTCACTATCCCATTCGGCATTAAAGGGGCAAAAAATTTGGCAAAATAACAACTGCACAGCTTGTCATCAACTATATGGCTTAGGTGGTTATTTAGGTCCAGACTTAACTAACATTGCATCAGACCCAAACAAAGGAATTAAGTATGCAAAATCATTTTTCAATAGCGGTATCAAATCTATGCCCAAGTTTAATTTTAGTAAAAATGAAAAAAATGACTTGGCAATCTTTTTAAATGAAGTTGATCAAACTGGTTTTTATCCAAACAAAAATGCTGAATTCAATTATACTGGTTGGGTGGATATAAAATACAAATAATACAATCATGAAAAATAGTTTCTCTTTAGGATTTATTATCCTTGGATCACGTGCCTTGTTTCTTGGAGCTCTAATTGGTCTTTTAAGTTCAATAGTATACATATATCCCGATTTTTAAAAAAACATACTTCCCTTTAATCAACTCAGACCATTGCACACTACAACAGTAGTTTCGTGGATAATATTAACAGCAACTGGTGGGTTATATTTTTACATTTCAAAAATTGAAAAAATAAGATTGTTCTCTGAAAATTTAGGTAGATTACATTTAGCCATATTTATATTAACCGGCATTGGAATACTGTATTCATTGTTTTCTGGAAGAATGGGAGGTCGAGAATATCTTGAGTTTTTTCCATTATTAACTATACCTATATTACTTGGGTGGATACTTTTTGGTTTAAATTATTTTTTAACAATGACTAATAAAGTAAAAAACTGGTCCGTATACTATTGGATGTGGGGAACTGGTTTAGTATTTATGGTGTATCATTTATCGGAAGCTCATTTTTGGATTTTTAATGAAATAAGAGGTAACTTTATAAAAGATTTAACCATTCAATGGAAATCCTATGGTTCCTTTGTAGGTAGTTGGAACCTACTCGTTTATGGAACAGTTATCTATTTAATGTCAAAAATAAAAGGAGATGATAATATCGGAAAAGGTAAAATTTCTTTCTTTTTCTATTTTTTAGGATTAACCAATTTAATGTTTGGCTGGGCACATCATACATACATAATTCCAACTCAACCATGGATTAGATACCTTGCTTATGCCGTGAGCATGACAGAATGGATAGTTTTCATACATATTGTTTATAGTTGGAGTAAGTCTTTATCAAAAGAAAAAAAGAAGCATAACTTTTTAACTTATAAGTTTATTATGGCCAGCCAAATTTGGGTATTTATAAATTTAACACTTGCACTATTCATGTCCATACCAGCATTAAATTATTATATACATGGTACACACATCACAGTAGGACATTCAATGGGTACAACAATACTATTTGCCTCTGTTACCTATATAATTTCTAAACTCACAAAAAGTAATCCCTTAGAAAATAATAAATTTGTAATGAGTGGATTTTATCTTTTTAATATTTCGTTATTACTTTTTTTGCTAGTATTAATTGTAGGTGGCATATATAAAGCCATTTGAATGATAAACTCAGCAAATACATCATTCAGTAGTTTACAAGACTCATCTAATATACTATACCTCATTTTTATTATTACTGGATCAATCATATTCTTAAGTTTACTAATGCTAACTATTCCAATGCTAAATAAATTAATCTTTTTTATGTTCAAAGAAGAGAATAATGCAGATAGTCTTATGATATAAAACATAACTATTCTATGACGTTCGTCATAAAGCTACATGTCTAATTTACATAATTTTGCTTTATAAAAAATAATAAAATGAAATTAGATAATATAAATATAGATAAAATGACAGTTGCTGAAATCGTAACTGAAAATATTAGAACAGCAGACGTATTCAAAAAAAATGGTATCGATTTTTGTTGTGGAGGTAACGTGTTAACTCAAGAAATTTGCAAAAAAAAGAAGATTGATTATACACAATTAAAAGAAGATATTTTAACTCTACATGAAACGGGTAATACAAGTCAAGATTTTAACAGTTGGGATTTAGATTTTATGGTGGATTACATCATGAACACACATCATAAATATGTCATTTTTGCGAATCAACTAATTATTCAATACTCTGACAAAGTAGCTAGTGTGCATGGAGAAAATCATCCACAAGTACTTAGAATTAACGAATTATTCCATGCTTTAGTTGCTGAACTAACAATGCACATGCGAAAAGAAGAAGAAATTCTTTTTCCATTTATTAAACAAATTTGTGCAGCGCAAAAAAACAATACGGTATTAGTTCCTGGTCATTTTGGTAGTATACAAAACCCAATCAATATGATGGAAGCTGAACATGATTGTGCCGGTGATATAATAAAAGAAATTAAGGAACTAACTAACGATTTCAAACCTCACGCAGATGCATGTAATACATTTAAAGCTTTATATTCTAAATTAGAGGAATATCAAAATGATTTATTCCAACACATCCATTTAGAAAATAATATACTTTTTCCTAAAGCTATTAAACTAGAACAACAATTATTAAGTTAAACATTAATTAAATCGGCCTCTGAATATAACCTTCAGAGGCTATTTAATCCAATTCACTTCCGTTTTGAATAAAGCAAATATTAAAATACCATCTTGTGTTGATTGTAAAAATGATTCTAACATTTTTTGTACACTATCTCATGATGAAAAAGACAAGTTAGGGGCTAATAAAGTCAATAACTTTTATAAAAAAGGTCAAACTATTTTTTATGAAGGTAACCAATCACATGGCTTATTTTGTGTATATACTGGAAAAATAAAATTATCAAAATTAAGTGAAAACGGAAAAGAGCAAATCATTAGACTTGCTAAAGAAGCTGACATACTAGGTTACCGTTCACTATTTAGTAACGAACCTTATCAAGCCACTGCTGTGGCATTAGAAGATTCTTATGTATGTTTATTGCCTAAAGATAAAGTATTCAATTTACTCCAGTCAAACCCAAAAATGTCATGGAAAACACTTTTATTATTATCAAATGATTTAAAAAAAGCTGAAAACCATTTAACCAATATTGCTCAAAAAACGGTAATTGAAAGAATTGCTGAAGCCCTATTGTTATTACACTCTACTTTTGGGTTTGAAAATAATTCTGACATTATTGATGTAAGGTTAACACGCACTGAAATCGGAGAAATTGCTGGCACAACAACAGAAACAACAATCAGAACCCTTGCTAAGCTGAAAAAAGAAGGATTCATAGCATTAGACGGGAAAAAAATTGGAATTAATAATGTCTATAACTTAGCGAATGTTGCAAAAATTTATGATTAATTAATTCACCATAACACACTTTCAGTACTATAATCTCACTTAAGGAGTAGTAATCATGTACCATAATTTAAACAGTACCAATTAGACTATTATAATAATCAAATTTAATTATTTTATAAATTAATCAAAATAGAATTGACAGCTATTCTAGGTAATAAAAAATCAAATTATAAAGTTTACTAACAACTGTTAATAACTTAAAACTTTCTAAAATTTATTTTTTTGGAATAATTAATGTATTTTCAACATTCAAAAACAATTATTATGAAAAAACTATTAATGATTTCATTTTTATGGATTGGCTTTTCAGCTGTCTGTCAAGAAGAAGATTTAACGCCTGAAGAAATTCAATACAGAGATTCTATCGCCAGTTTGAACGAGACGAACGCTGCTATTCAAAATTCTCAAGAAACCTTTAATGCTGGTATTAGCCTTATTAAATCAAAAAAATACACTGGGGCTATCAGTATGTTTTCTGAATCAATAGCATCTGATCCAAATTTCACACCAGCATACTATAATAAAGCAATTGCTGAAAATAAAGCAGGGAAATATGAAGCAGCTATAAAGACATTAGATATTTTAACTCAAAAAAAGCCTACTTATGACAAAGCTTATTTTCAAAGAGGAATAGCCTATCAAGGCTTAAATAACTTTCTAAAATCAGAATTAGATTTTAAAAAGTCAATTGAGTTAAATCCTCAAAATCCTAAAGCCTACTATAATTTTGGGACTTTAAAGTTCTTACAAAAAGATTATAACTCTGCCATTAAACAATTTACAAAAACAATAAGCTTAGATGCTAATAATGCTTATGCATATAACGACAGAGGTTCTTGTTATAGAATGTTAGGTAAATACAATGAAGCTATTAAAGATTACGAAATTGCAGCGAGTAAAAATAGTAACTTAGCATTTGTTTTAAACAATATTGGTAGTACAAAAACCAAATTAAAACAATACGATTTAGCTCTAAAAGCATTTAACCGTGCCATTAGCATTGACGCTAACTTCTATTTAGCTTATAATAATAGAGGTGTAACTCAAATGAAACAAGGTCATTTAACAGATGCCATGAATGATTTTTCTAAATGTATCGAAGTTAATCCACAATATGCACCTGCTTACAGTAATCGTTCTGGAGTAAAGTTTAAAAAAGAAGATTATAAAGGCGCTGAAAAAGATGCTTCAAGAGCAATTAAAATAAACTCTAAACTAGCAGATGCATATGTAAATAGAGGAATGGCTAGAGAGATGCAAAGAAATATGAATGGTGCATGTGAAGATTGGCATAAAGCCAGAGAACTCGGCTCAGAATTAGGAAAAAATTATCAATCAACAAATTGTTCAAACTAACATTATGAAAAAGTATTTATTAATTATATCATTTACTTTAAGTTTAATTTCTTTTGGACAAGAAGTTGAATTTAAAGGTTCAAATTTTAAAGATGACAAAGAAGGCTATAAAAAAGCTAAAGCTGAAATGGAATCTGGAACTGAATTGTTTACTACTGGAAATGAAGCTGTTTTTTTAGTAAGATCTCCTGAATTGAATTACAAAAAAGCATTAATACATTTTGAAAAAGCTTATACCTTTAATCCTAAAAGTGCTGACGTTAATTTTAAAATTGGCGTTTGTCATTTTTACTCTTCAGACAAAGCGAAATGTATATCGTATTTTAAAAATGCCTATAAATTAAATCCTGAGACAGATCCTTTTATGGATTATTATATGGGGATTGCTCAACAACTAGAAGGTGATTATAAAACGGCTATTAAATCCTATGTGAAATTTGAGACAAATTATAGAAAAGCTGATAACTTCAATAAATTTGTTAAGAAAAGGAAAAAAGAATGTCAATTTGCTCTGAAAAAAGAAGCAAATCCAGAACGAGTTTGGGTAGATAATTTAAGCATTGTTAATACTGAATATAATGACTTTGCACCTTCTATTACAATGGATGGTGAAGAGTTAGCGTTTACATCAAATCGTCCAAATGGACATACACCTAATGAAGTAGGAGAATTCGATACAGATATTTATGTTACTTCATTTGAGAATGGAAAATGGAAAAAACCAACAACGGCAAAAGGTCAAATCAATTCTGACAAAGACGATTTGTCAAATAACTTTTCTTATGACGGTATTAAAATGCTTATTAGCAGAATGAATGACGCTGGAAATTTTGATATCTATGAATCATTTTTAAAAGGAGATACTTGGGGAAAACCCGTGAATTTTTCTAAAAATATTAATTTGAAATCAAATGAAATATATGCATCTTATAATCATTTAGATGATAAAATCTATTACGCAAAACAAACTTCAGGTAGTAAAAATGGATATGACATTTACTACTCAGGTGTAATTAACAGACCAGCAAGAAAATACGGTACGCCAAAAAGAATAACGCCCGCATCTAGTGGATTTAATGATGGACCAATTTATTTACACCCAGATGGTGTTACTATGTATTTTTCATCAGAAGGCTTTAATTCAATGGGAGGGTTTGATATATTTATGGTAAAAAAACAAGGTTCTGAATGGGGTAAACCAATTAACTTAGGTTATCCTATCAACACACCTTATGATGATTTTTTCTTCGCCTCATCTGCCAATGGTAAATATGCCTACATTACATCCAACAGAGATGATACTAAAGGTGGACAAGATATTTATAAAGTTACCTTTTGGGGACCAGAGAAAGAACCAGCTACAAGTGTGGAAGATTATTTATTAGCTTCTATAGCTAAACCTATAAATGACCCTATATTAGCTAGTGAAATAAAAGTCACTAAATCAATTAATTTAACTGTTTTCAAAGGTAAAACAATTGATGCATTAACTAAAAGTGCAATTGAATCTATTATCGAAATTACTGATAATAAAACAGGTAAGATTGTTCAATCATTCACCACTAATTCAGCAACTGGTAAATTTTTAATTTCATTAAAATCTGGTGGAAACTATGGAATAGCAGTAAAAGCAGATGGTTATTTATTTCATTCTGAAAATTTTGATATCCCAAGTGGAAGTGCTTATAACTTAGTAAACAAAACTATTGAACTTAAAAATATTAAAGTTGGTAGTAAAATTGCTCTAAGAAATATATTCTTTGACACAGGTAAATCAGAAATAAAAACAGAGTCTAATGCGGAGTTAGAAAGACTTGTTAAACTTTTAAAGGATGTTCCAAGTTTAAAAATTGAATTATCTGGTCATACAGATAATACCGGTTCAGCCAGTGGAAATAAAAAACTATCTCAAGCAAGAGCAACTGCTGTGGTTTCGTATCTATCAAGTAAAGGAATTGCTAAAAGTAGATTAACTGCTGTTGGATATGGTGATACTAAACCTATTGCTACAAATTCGACAAATGAAGGAAGGCAAAAAAATAGAAGAACCGAATTTGAAATTAAAGCAAATTAAAAATAAGTAAATGAAAAAGGAGGAAATAAATATCCTCCTTTTTTTATATTTTTTAAGTTTTTGAATACTTCTATTTATAAGTCTTTTCATACCTTTACATTATGCATCCAAAATTAAGTAATAAAATAATTATAGTATTTATAGTCCTTATTGTAGGATGGCTATTCATAAGAGTTATTCGTCTATTAATTCCATTAGTGTTAATTGCTATTGTAATTGGATGGGTTTGGAATATTTTTGACTCAAAAAAAGGAAGAAGCAATAAATATGACAAATTTGAAGAGTATTAAAAATACAAGCCATAGCCTTTAATGCCTGCCTTGGAAAACTCAATAGCAGGAAAAGGGATTTTAACGAAATTCAATCCTCTAAACAACAGTTTTAATGCTTTCGATTTTACAGGAACTTCTTCCCAATCAATATCCATCGATAAATAATATTGACGATATGGCGCAAAGCTTAATTGTTGATTATTTTCAGTCGAAACAAAAATACCTCCATCCCCAATTAATTGATTATTGATACTATAGCCTAAAGATAAGTTTAACCACTTAGGAAACTTAAAATCAGACTTTATCATGCTAACCGGATTAAAACTCAACCAATAGGTCTGTCCATTGTAATCTTTTAATAATGATTCTACATTATTACTTCCTAATATTTCAGGTCTATATTGCGCTAAGCCACTTCCATGAAATGAAAACTTAGGTTTGATAAACTGCTTATTCCAAAAATAATCTTGCGCACCATATAATAAAACTCCAGTAGTATTAGCTCCAATATCTGACCAAGAAAATCCCCAATTTTTATTGTAAGCATCAAGTAGTTCAAAAGACAAAAGATAACTAAAGGAATAGACACTGCCAATCATAATTGCTCTCTTAGAATTAACCCCACCCCATTTAAATAAGTCAGCTGTTGTTCTAGAAAGTTGATAAGAAGTGATTGAATGGCCTATTTTATCCATTTGCTGCCATTCTTTACTATCATTAAAAGTATGAAATTTTGATTTTTCAAAATCTTTATACCACACATAATATAAACCACTTATCGAACCACTCCATAAACCAATAGTTGTGGCTGATATAAACACCGTTCTTTTCTTATTAAAATACTTAGCATTCTCAAAAAATGATTGACCATAAGAAACAGAACAAAAGCAAATAATAAATAAGAATACAAATATATTTCTCATGTATGTAAAGTTAGTTTAATTATTTATAGTACAAAAAAAAGCTACCAGCAAACAAATGTTTACTGGTAGCTTTTACAAAAAATTATTTCTACTAATTAATGCTTAACAAACTTAGTTGTTTTAGATAAATTATCTGCAGTTAATTTTACAATATAAGTTCCTTTTGATAATTCTAATGTATTAATTGAAATCGTATTTGCTCCTTCATTTAATTCTTTCTTGTTAATTTCTTGAACAATTTGACCAGATAAATTATAAATCTGAACATTAACATCTGAACTAGTAGTTAATTCAAAAGTAATTGTACCAAAATCAGCAACAGGATTTGGGTAAACCAAAACATCTGATTCAAAAGATTTAGATTCCAAATTGTCCTGGGCTTCTTGTACACCTAAGAATTCACCAGTACTCCAAATTCCTCTACCGTGTGTTCCGGCGTATATTTCACCAGGAACGTAACAACCTTCATCCCAAGTTCTCCAGTTTTGTCCCATATCAAATACAGGTGTATTTCCAAAGTCACCAGAAGAATTTTCCCAAGTCATTCCACCATTTACAGTTAAGAAAACACCAAAATCACAACCAGCTAAAATAATATCTGAATCTTCTCTATCCACTACACAACTATAAAATGGAGTTCCAGTAGTAAACGGTAAATCACCAGTAATTGAAGTGAAATTAACATTTGAACCTTGAGTAGCTGTAGTTGTTCTTTGGATATTATTAAATGTACTTCCGTATGTACCTAAAGTTACTACTAATCTATCTGAATCTTGTTTATCTGATGACATTCCAGTTACATATTTACCAAATGACTTCACTAATTCAAAAGTTGTAAATCCAGTTATAGAGGTATCAACATCAGGATTTGGTGAATAGATATCAGCTAATCCTGAAACTCTCCAAACTTGACCTCCTGAAGTACCAACAAATAAATGATTTCCGTCTTTAGAAAATTCCATTGCTGACACATACCCTGACATATTCTGATCTGCAGCTTGTAAAAAGCCATCATGATTAGCACCTAATCTTAATCCATTTCTAGTTAACCAAACTCCTTGAGTACTACCAAGTCCAAATGCAAACCAAGATTGAACTGGATCAATTACTCTAATTGTATCCCATGCTACACTATAAATTTGTGGACTTAATTCCATATCTACAACTTCACCAGGTTCAGTTACTAATGTTCCGTAATAGTGATTAGGCGTTTCAATCTCAAGGATATCATAAAGTACACCTTCTATTACAATTTGATCCGTAATATCAATTGTCGGTCCACCACTAGCATAAATACTATAAATAGAATTATTTAAGTTAAAGTCATCAAGTGTATCTGAATTAGCAGGAGGATTAGAAGCAACGTCTTTTACTACTCTCAAAATCGTGTCAAGTGTTGTTAAAGAAGGATTGAAGTCTAAAGTATCTTGGAATTCTAAAGCTTCTATAGTAGTATAATCAATAGTTTGTTGAGAAGTTAAAGAGTTTACCTGAATATCTTCACCCATTTCATAATCTTGAGCTGGAATAATAGTTATCGTATCCTTAGAATCAGCATCATTTGGATTTTCATATAATTTAATAGCCGTGTAAAAAGAACCTAATCCACCAGTAATATCTCCTGGCGTTCCCCATGATGTTGGAATATTAGCAGCAGTATAGGCAGAACTAGTACTTCCTCTACTTCCAGATCTGTAAATCGCTCCATTATAAATTGTTGAGAATAATACATCTCTATTGATAAATGACATAGCACATCCAAAACCATCCCCACCACCTACTGATTTATGTTCAGCATAGGTTGCATTGTCATGATAGTTAGATGAAGTGCCGTTATCTTGTGCACCACCAATTACGTCACCATGAGCAGAAAATCCGATTTTATAAAATTGAGTTACATTGTACCCTCTATCTGCTTCTCTAAATGTATTTCCATTATCATCTGAAAAGAAAATACCTCCATCATTACCACACCATAGTCTTCCTTCTGAATCCCATTGCATTTCATGTTGATCAGAATGAACATAAATAGGACTTAATTGAGGCATAAAACCATTTGATCTCTGCTCCCAATTTCCTGTAGTAGATTTAGCAAAAATATCAATCCCTCCTACTAAAATAGCTTCAGGATCTCCTTTCACTACTGTAATAATATTATCATAAGTCCCTTGAGAATTACTTCCAAAAGGAGTGAAGTCACCAGGGTTATCACCAGATCCAGCAGGTGCTATTTCAGTCCAATTCGAACCATTATCAATTGATTTAACAACACCAGCTAAATTTCCTGACCCTGTTGCAACCATTGCATATATATAAAACTTCCCATTTACTTTTTCATGAGAAATAGCAAATTCAAATCTAGAACCAGATACGCCTATAAGTACAGTATTAAAAGTTGCACCTCCATCTGTTGAAACATTAGTACTACCAGTCTGAGCAATAACAACTTGCCCATCATAAGAAATAGCTAAAGCTTTAGTTCCTGAAGTTACTGAAGTCGAAGTTAAACTACCATTAGAGTATTTTTTTAATCCTGCTTGACAAGCAATAAAAACATCATTTCCTTTTGCTACTACTTCATTTACATAACTATAGTTTTCAGTACCAAGTATTACAGAAAATGTAACTCCACCATCTGTTGAAACATAAACACCTTCACCATTGGCTCCAGAACTTGTTGTCCCACTTGATCCTTCAGCAGAATGCCCAGTACCAACATAAATATCACCGTTATCTGTCATACACATTGAAGAAATAGCTAAGTTATCAACAAAACCTTCAACTTTAGACCAGTAACTACCTCTATTATTAGAAACAAATAACCCACCAGAAACAGACCCTGCAAAAATATGATTAACATTTGCATTATCAATTAATATTGCTCTAGTTCTTCCACCAACGTTATCCGGTCCATTATCGATCCAATTTAACGCTGCTCTATTAGAAGCCATTGAACTCGCTTCACCTTTTGCTCTTAAATAATCTTCTCTATTAAAAACGCCTGTATTAACGTTTTTCCTTATTTGATCATAAAATTCAAAAGCTCCAGCAATACCTTGTGAGGCATTAGAGTTAGAATTAGTTCTTTGCTGGTATGCACCCTCACCCGTTGATGGTGACAATAAAAGTGCAGAAGCAATAACAGCTGAAGCAGCTGCACCTAGTAGTATATTTTTATTTTTCATATTCAATGATGTTTTCATCAATCACTATTTCAGCGACCAATATACAACAAAGTTCTCAAAAGTATATCAAATAAATGTTATTTTATTTAACAATTTATAACATTTTTATACAAGTCAAACTTTCCCTATTATATAACAATTTAAGTTTTAACCAGTTAACACAACCCCTTATTCAACACTTCAAAAGAAGTTAATCTGTATAGTCTAAATAACAAAAAAAGCATATTCGAATCGAATATGCTTTTTTTGTTATTTTTCTTTAAATCCTAACATGTGCTTTTCAGCATGATAGGATGAACGGACTAACGGACCACTCTCGACATATCTAAACCCCTTATTTAAGGCGTATGTTTTATATTCTTCAAATTTTTCTGGCGTAATAAACCCTGCTACCGGTAAATGTTTTGGTGATGGCTGTAAATACTGCCCCATGGTTAAAACATCTACATTTACAGAAGCTAAATCATCTATTGATTCTAAAACCTCTTCCTCTGTCTCACCTAAACCAAGCATTATTCCAGACTTAGTTTGCATCCCTCCTTTTTTCAATCTCATCAATACTTCTAGACTTCTATCGTATTTAGCTTGAATTCTAACCTCCTTTGTCAAACGTCTAACAGTTTCTAAATTATGAGATACAATTTCTGGAGCTACATCAATAATATTTTGTAAATTCTCCCATTTCCCTCCAAAATCAGGAATCAAGGTTTCCATTGTTGTTCCTTTAGATTGCTTTCTAATTTCATTAACAGTAGCGGCCCAAATTTCTGAACCTCCATCAGCTAAATCATCTCTATCAACAGATGTTATAACAGCATGCTTAACTTCCATTAACTTTACAGAAGTAGCAACTTTACTTGGTTCTAATAAATCAGCAACTAGTGGTTTACCGGTAGAAACACCACAAAAACCACATGATCGAGTACAAATATTTCCAAGAATCATAAATGTTGCAGTACCTTCCCCCCAACATTCCCCCATATTTGGACATGAACCAGACTCACATATAGTATGCAGTTTGTGTTCATCAACTAATGCTCTTACTTTTTTATAACTTTCCCCTGTAGGTAATTTAACCCTTAACCATTTCGGTTTCTTGATTCTGACTTTTTCTTCTAAGTTATTTTTTGACATCTTAATACTTTTTGCCTAAATTAAATTGTAGGTACAAAGATACAAACACTTTTTGTTCTGTTTGCTTATGTAGTATTTCAATTTCATTAAAAGGATAGTAATCTGCCATTACTCCAATTTCTCCTCCGCTAATTCCTCTCCTATAATTAGCAAAATTAAAATCAAAACCCGTTTTAGCAAACAATCCCGTTTTTAGACTTGACTCTCCTAATCCTTTAAACCAATTTGTAGCAGAGTAAATTGTACCTGTATAATGTATATCAGGGTTATACCTTTCTGGAACATGGATTATACTTCCATTTAAGCCTTTATCTATTTCTAAATAAACAGGCTTACTTAAACCGAATGACGGACCTAACCTCCACTTAAAATGAACCTCTACCCCATTTTCACGTTTTGCTTTATATAACTTATAATTCCCCCCTAAGGTTAACCTCAAAGCTATTAAGGAATTTACTTTTCCAAAATAATACCCCCTAGACCCGCTAGTTCCAATTATTTTCAATTCTTTTTCATGCCTAATATTCGTTAATACCAAACCAAATGTTCTTTTATATTTCACGTTTTTTTGCTTAGCCATATCAAATGCTACTCCCCAACCAATTGTATTAAAGTTAAGGCCAAATTGAAAATCTTTTGTTAATAACACTTTTGCATTACCTTTTTCAATTTCTTGAGAATAAGAAGTAAAAGAAAGTAATATTAGTAATATGTTTGAAATAGTTTTAGTCACGTTACGAATATAGGTAATTGTAATGATTTAATTGTTTTTAAATTCAAATATATGGATAAGTAATCTCGGTTAAAAAAAGTCCATTTGAAGAAACCGACTTACCTGCAGAATTTCTACTTTTCGATTCTATAATCGCATGTAAATCATTCACCTCTAACTTACCTTGACCAATAGAAATCATTGTACCAACAATTGACCTAACCATATTCCTTAAAAAACGATTCGCTGAAATTGTAAAAATCAAATCCCCATCTACTACTTCCCATTTAGCAATAAAAATAGAACATTTAAAATTATTAACTTCAGTTTTCACCTTGCTGAAACATTCAAAATCATCATATTCAAGCAAAATAGAACAAGCTATGTTCATTTTTTTTACATCTAAACGTTGACTATTATAAAGAGTAGTATCAAAATTAAAAGCATTTTTTTGTGTTGATATAAAATATTTATATGTCCTATTAATCGCATCATATCTCGCATGTGCCACTTCTGAAACCTCAAAAATATCATGAATTACAATATCACAAGGCAACATATTATTCATTTTAAATTTGAATTGCTCTAAATCATCAATCTTAAAAAAATCAAAGTGTGCATAAAAATTGGTCGCATGGACTCCAGTGTCTGTTCTACCACAACCCATTGACAAAACAGGTTGGTTACTATTTAGCTTCAACAATGTATTATTTATTTCTCCTTGTACAGTTTTATCCTTGGGTTGTATTTGCCAACCACAATAATTTGTGCCTTTATAAGAAAGTTTTAAAAAATACCTTTGAGTTTTCATTTTATTTGATTGATTTAGCAAAACTAATCATTATTTGAAATTAATCTTGGTTAAAAAAGGCAATTGTTTGATTCAATACATCCAACATATCTTCTGGTAATATATCTTTAGTCCATGGATGTGTCGTTTGGAAGGTATGTTCAGCCCCCTTAATGACATGTAATTCAACATCTGCCCATCTTGAAATCATTATCCCTTCTGAAACACTTACAGACAAGTCCATATCTCCATGAATTGGTAAAAAAGGCTTATTCATTAATCTACACGCATTTTCAATATTCAAATTTTCCTTATTCGCAGTGAAGTTTTCATAAAAAGAAAAATAATGAGGCATACGTTGATTTGTTCTACCATTTAATATGTATCGAACACCACTGTATTTCCAATCTTCCAAATCATCACCTGAAGGAAATCGATTTTCAATATTCGAAATAGCCGCCCAAGTAACAAGTTTCTTAATTCTTTTATCCTTTTGCGAATGTAAAATAGAAATACCTCCCCCTCTACTATGTCCTATTATGAAAATAGGGATATCCAACTTATGCTCTTTTAAAATATTTATAGATAACGTTGTAATTCTATTTAAATCATATAATTCTTTTGTATAATCATTGTTTCCAAAAGCATCTAAGTCGGGAAAATCTATTGGTTCTTTTACAGTTCCACCATTATGAGAGAAATTAAATTTTAAAAAGCCAAAATTGTTTGAAACAAATTCCTTTCCCAATAAGTTCCATGCACCCCAATCCTTAAATCCTTTGTATCCATGCACAAAAATTATCAAAGCCTTTGATGTTTCAGAAAGCCATAAATCATAAACTGATTGTCTATTTTCACTGCCTATATAGATTTTGTTTTTTAATTCAATCATAAATTTTATCTTTGTAAGGATAAATATCGGAATTTTTAATGAAAGCAAATAACTTTTACCCACTCCTTCTTCTCACTTTAATTATATTTTCTTGTAGAAAAGATCCAAAAATAGAAGCTTCTTATAAATATGCCTTCTTTGTAGCTGGACATACTTACGGATCTCCTTTATCCCCTCCTCAATTTGGTCTACATCAACCATTCGAAAATCATATTCCTTTTATTAATAATTATGGTAAAATGAATTTTGGAGTACTTACAGGTGATGTTGTAAACCAGCCTCAGCAACAATATTGGGATTCAGCTCGCTTTCAGATTAACAAATTAAATATGCCTATTCACATATCTGCTGGAAATCATGACAGGGGAGAAGTTTTTGAGACACTTTATCAATCTTATTATTCATACCAATTACATGGAGATTTATTTCTAATATTAAATACAAATGGCTGGAAAATCATCAATGAACAAAAAAATTTTTTAGAGAAAATAATAAAAAATGAGGCAGAAAATGTAAATAATATTTTTGTTTTTACGCATGAACTAATCTGGTGGTCACCAACAAATATCTTTGGTAATGTCAAAATTAATTATTTACCAAACTACCCTGGAAACACAAATTATTGGGAAGATATATTACCTATCTTTGATACGCTTGATAATAATATAACATTCTTTGCTGGAGATTTAGGAGCAACGGATCAAGTCACACCTTACATGTATTATAAAGAAAAAAACATTACATACATAGCAAATGGAATGGGATCTTACAATAATGATAATATATTAGTTGTGGAAGTAGATTATAATGGAAATCCACACTTTAAACTATATGGATTAAATAGTGATAAGCCACAAATCATAGAAGATATTGAAACCTATAATTTACCATAATGTTTTTTTTATCCCATAAGTGTTTTAATTGTTTACATAAAATCTTTATCTTTACAAACTTCACAAAAGTTAAGTTATGAAAATAAATTTACTACTCATAATTATTATCACGACTCTCCTGACAACATCTTGTGGAACGAGCTTTGGTAAGAAAAAAGAATTTGGAAATTTGGAAGTATACTATTCGGAATCTGTTCCAGAGATATACGCTAAAAACATTGGTGACTATTTTATTCGTAATAATTTAGTTCTAGACAAAAAACATTCAATTAAATTAACATCTAGTCATAACTCATTTATTTTAAAGTTAATAATTGATGAAAAATATGATAGTTTTCCTATAGAAATGGAAAATGACCTAAAAGCTTTAGAATTAGATATAAAAAACTCAATATTTCAAGACCTCAATTTTAGTCTTGAAGTATGTGATGTTAACTTTTACCCTTTAAATTTAAAAAATTGAAAATATCAGCCTCAATATACTCCGATAAGGAAAATGACGTTTTAACCACTGTTCAAAATCTCAACGATAATCATGTAGATATGATTCATGTCGATTGTAAAGACAATTTAAGTGTATTTGCTGATATAGAAGTAATGCAGAAAAACTCTAATATCCCAATAGATTTACACATAATCACAGAAAAACCCGAACGATTTTATCCTGCCTTACAGACTTTCAACATAGAATATGTGACTTTTCAATATGAAGATTTAATTGATAAAAAATTAAACATTCCAAAAGAATTCACTGGAAAACTTGGTTTATCCATTACCTCTAACACGCCAATTCATGCATTTGAAGATTATAAGAATGACTTTGATTTTATCCTATTCATGGCAACAATCCCAGGGGAAAGTGGTGGGGAATTTGACAAAAACAACTTTAGAAGAATTAGAGATTTTCAAAAAAAATATCCAACAAAAAAAATTCATGTTGATGGTGGAGTAAATGGGGAGGTTTCATTTATTTTAAGAAATATGGGAGTATACTCTTCTGTATCTGGCTCATATTTATTTAATGCTTCTACGATTTCAAATGCACTTTTAAATTTAAAATTAAACGAAATTGAATCTCACTTTTTAGTTAAAGATTTTATGCTCGACTTGGATGAAAGTCCTGTAATTAATGAAAATGACTTAAACTTAGAAAATGTATTAAACTCAATGAAACAAGGAAAAATGGGTTTCACAACTATTGTTGATGAACAAAATTCATTTAAGGGAATCATAGGTAATGCAGACTTAAGAAATGGGCTATTAAATCATATCAACAACATTAATGATATTGATATAAATGAAATTATCAATTCAACCCCTTTAGTAATTCAAGACAACTTTACTGTTTATCAATTGTTAAGATTTATAAAAAAACAAAGTAAACCAATATTATATTTACCAGTAGTAAACGACAAAAATCAAACGGTAGGTACCGTTAACTTTATCAATTTAATTAAAGGAGAATTATGATTATCCATCTTAAAAAAGAAACAGGATTAGAAAAAGCTAATCAAATTGCAACTGAAAACCAAGCATTTTTGGTAGAGAAAGAAGATAAATTCGTATTAATTTCATCATCTTCACAAAAAACGTTTGACTCAAAATACAACGATTTTGTACTCGAAACTTTTGTTTTTCCAAATGATATGCAATTATCATCTAAAGAGTACATGTCCAAAACAAGAGAAATTCAATGGGGAAATGTCAAAATTGGTGGAGATACTAACAATACAGTAATGATCGCCGGACCTTGTTCAATTGAATCTGAAGAACAAATACAAGAATCAGCAGCATTATTAAAAGAATTAAACTTAACAATGTTAAGAGCTGGTTGTTTCAAACCTAGAACATCTCCTTACAGTTTTCAAGGCTTAGGATTGGAAGGTTTAAAGTTATTAGCTAAAATGAGAAAAGAACATGGCTTATCCATAATTACAGAAGTAAGAGATGCTACGCATGTTGAAGAAGTAATCGAGTACTCTGACATTATTCAAATTGGCGCAAAAGCCATGTATGATCAAGGAATTTTAAGAGCGTGTGCTAAAACTCAAAAACCTGTAATGATTAAAAGAGGTTTTGGTTCTACTTTACAAGAAACTGTTCAATGTGCTGAATTTGTCCTTTCTGGAGGAAATCCTAATGTGGCTATTTGTGAAAGAGGTATAAGAACTTATGAAACAAAAACTAGATTCACATTAGATTTATGTGGCGTAGCGTATTTAAAAGAATACACAAACTTACCAATTATTCTTGATCCATCTCATGCAATGGGACATGCTTATGGTATTGCAGATTTAACAAGAGCTTGTACTGCAATGGGTGTTGATGGATTAATTATTGAAGTACATCCTGACCCAACAGTAGCAAAATCAGATGCATCACAACAATTAACACACCAACAATTCAAAGACTTATTAAAAACAGTACATCCAGTTGCAAATGCAGTAGGAAGAGTAATTGTATAAATAATTCCAGTTATATTGAAACTAAAACCTAACATTCTCATGTTAGGTTTTTTTATTATTGAATATTTATTACTTTTATTAAAATCGACAATTAATATAAAATGGACCAACTACATTACATCTTAAAATCTTCAAAATTAAAATCAAATTCAATTAAGGAAACCTTAATTTTATTAGAGGATGGAGCTACAATTCCATTTATTGCAAGGTATAGAAAAGAGCAAACTAATAATTTAGATGAAGTACAGATTGGTTTCATACAAGACTTGAGAAATAAATATAATGATATAGTAAAAAGAAAAAAATACATAATAAAAACAATTAGTGAGACATCAAATCTAAGTCTAGAATTTAAAAACAAAATAGACAACTGTTGGGATATATATACACTAGAAGACTATTACCTACCATACAAAAAGAAGAGAGTTACCAAAGGTGAAAAAGCAAAAAAGGCTGGGCTAACATATCTTGCAAAAATAATAATGAAACAAGATAACGGTGATCCTCACCGTTCAGCTCAAACTTTTATAAATAAAGATTATAACTCTACGAATAAAGTAATTGAAGGAGCACAACATATAATAGCCGATTGGATAAATGAGAACATTATTGTCAGAGATAAATTAAGGAAATCATTTATAGAGCATGGACAAATCACCACTAAAGAAGTAAAATCTAAAAAGGAATTAACAGAAAAGTCAATTAAAGAAAAATCCAAATTTAAAAATCTTATAAATCATACACACAGATTATCCTATTGTCCTTCTCATAGATTATTAGCTATTCTCAGGGCTGAGAGTAAAAATTATTTACGTATAAAAATTGAACCTAACAAAGAATATACAATACAGTGGTTAGAACGATTTTATTGTAAAACTGACAATACTAGCAGTAAAATAATTAAACAAGCAATAACTGATGCTTATAAAAGATTATTACAACCCTCATTAGAGACTGAAACTAAACAATTCTATAAAAATAGTGCAGATGACAAATCTATAATCACATTTTCAAAAAATTTAGAAAACTTACTTTTAGCACCACCTATTGGATCAAAATCAATTTTAGCATTAGACCCAGGATTTAGAACAGGTTGTAAACTAGTATGTATCAATAAAAATGGTGATCTAGTTCATAATTCTACAATCTATCCAAATGAACCTAAAAATGATAAAGAAAATTCAAAGAAATATATTGAACAGTTAATTAATGAATATGGTATAGAAGCAATTGCTATAGGTGATGGCACAGCAGGAAGAGAAACTGAAAAGTGGATTAAAAGTTTTATACCGAAAGATAAAGTCAAAGTTTACGTAGTTCGAGAAGATGGTGCATCCATATATTCCGCATCAAATATAGCAAGAGAAGAATTTCCAAATTATGATATAACTGTAAGAGGAGCTGTATCGATAGCAAGAAGACTAGCCGACCCTCTTTCAGAATTAGTAAAAATAGATCCCAAATCTTTAGGTATAGGACAATATCAACATGACATTAACCAAACAAAATTAAAAAATAAATTAGACTTGGTTGTAGAAAGCTGTGTAAACAAAGTAGGTGTAAATGTAAATACTGCATCCAAATACTTACTTACATACGTATCAGGCTTGGGAATAAAAACAGCAGAATCAATAATACAATATCGTAAAAAAAATGGATTAATAAAATCAAGGGAAGAATTAAAAGATATACCTAAAATGGGAAAAAAATCATTTGAACAATCTGCTGGATTTTTAAAAATACCAATGTCTAAAAACCCATTAGACAATACTTCAGTACATCCTGAAAATTACAAATTAGTTTCATTACTAACAAATGATTTAAAATTAAGCTTAAAACAAATAATATCAAACAATGCAGTAATAGATACAATATGTACTAATAATTATGAAGAAAATTATACAATAATTGATATTCTCAAGGAATTGAGAAAACCTGGAATAGATCCTAGAGAAGAAAATAACACTTTCGAATTTTTAACTAATATTAATACCATTGAAGATATTACAATTGGTTTAGAAATAGTCGGCATTATCACTAATGTGACAGATTTTGGAGCCTTTGTAAATATTGGAATTAAAGAAAATGGACTAGTTCATAAATCTAAATTTAAAATTAACCAATCTGAAAGCCTTTTAAATCATATACGTATTGGTCAAAAAATAAAGGTTAAAGTAATAGATATAGATAAAAATAGACATAGAATTGCCTTGTCAACTATAAAGTAATTTTCCAACACTCCTTCAATACAAAAACTCTTCTTCTTCCCAACCAATATTTTTATTCATCCATCTATTCTCCCAAAACTCTTTCGACATTTATTAATTTTTGATACAATATACATAGAAAAACTAAGTCCTAAAAAAACTATACTTAATTAAAACAAGAGTAT